>Ga0134094_1000021_pt1 | contig 243203 bp, 176 predicted proteins | sample 5_1taG_FD_94458 | JGI IMG/M metagenome (GOLD analysis project Ga0134094, IMG submission 94458) | Switchgrass degrading microbial communities from high solid loading bioreactors in New Hampshire, USA - 5_19_20_110_A1 metaG | ecosystem: Engineered > Bioreactor > Semi-continuous > Anaerobic >... | reverse complement strand
GTCGCACGACGGTCGCAGGACGTACCGTCCGCCGAGACTTAGAATGGTCTTGGTGATCTGCGTCATGTGGGATTGCAGCACGACGATCTCTTTGTCGCCAGCCTGAGCAGCGAGTTCGCCGTGGAGCTTGATCGCTGCCAGAGCTGCCGGCCTCGTCCTGACGGTCACGGTCGGCATGAACCCGAATGGCAGTCCGTACTCCCTCGCTACCTTGTTGCCATCCGGACGGACCGCCAGGTAGCCGACAACTTCACCGTCATCCTCGATCACGTGAGTCACCGGCTCGGGCCCGACTAGGCCCCATCCCTTTGTGGCGTAGGGGTCGGACATGAAGGCCTCCCGACCTGCCTGAGCTTCATCAGCGTCCCGCACCACCCGAACCACGGCAGTAGTCTGGACCTGCCTGGCCCGGTCGGCGTTGAGTGTTGCCATTGCGTAGTAGAAGCTAGGAACGAAGCCGCACAGGCCATGGTCAAACTGCGACCCGTGCACAACGGCTATGTTGATTCCTCGCTCCTTTGCGAGCTTCAGCGCAGCTCTGCAACCCATGAAGAATGCAGGATCCGGCACTCCCTTGCCCTCTCCACCGATCTCGTCGATGCATGCTCGGCGGAGGATCGTCGATCCGATGCTCCATGTTGCCTCACCAAAGTATCCGGCTCCCGTTACCTCACCCTCGTTGCCGACCACATAGATGCCTGCATCTGCGGCTGCACCTACTGATTCGAAGTGCTCAGGGAATCGGCGGGCATGGTAGTCGATAAAGGTAGATGCCGCCTTTAGGTCGCTGAGCGATGCTGCTCTTCTGACGACTATGTCTGTAAAGTCACTGCTCAATGAGTGATGCTTCAGGGACTTGCTCACTAGATCAGCCATCCTCTCCCTTAAGCGCTGTCTTGAGTCGTGTATGCGCTTTTTCACTGTGGTTACGGGCACCTCCAAGAAGTCGGCGATCTCCCGCTGCGAGTAGCCGTTTATGTAGAAGAGCGTTGTCGCCGTGCGCTGTGCCTCGGGCAGTGAGCGAACAGCATCTAGCACTTGCCTCCGCTCGTCAGCCTCGACCACCATGTCTGCAGTGTCGCTATACTCGAGCGTCGAGGCCCTCGCATCGTCCAATGGGCAGGTGTCCAGGCGTTTGCGTCGAGTCAGTCGATCACAATGCTTGAAAACGACTCGCCGGAACCACCCTGGAAACGCCCTGGGATCTCGCAGGCTCGAGAGCTGCTGATAGGCATCGACAAAGGCCTCCTGAGCTGCGTCTTCTGCCAGGTGGAAGTCTCCGAGTATCGAGTATGAGTAGCCGTAGGCCATGTCCTGAAAGCGTCGGACGATCTCTTCGAATGCGCCCAAGTCACCGGACCTGGACCGCAGTATCAGGGTGTATAGCTCTTCCATATCGTTCCTCGCAATCGTCATCGCTCTAAGTGGTTGAAGAGGCGCCTCTACGATAAAGACCCTATCGGCGGAGAAGAGGATACCAGGTTCGAGCAAATCGGTCGAATGTCTGCCGCCCATCAGCTGCGCACCGACTGCGCCCCAGCCGACGAGCCACGCGCGAGCGGTGCTCTTGCCGACTCATGGGCTGAATGCTAGCCGCTCACGGGCTGAATGCTGGCCGATTCATGGGTTGAATGCTAGCCGATTCACGGGCTGAATGCTAGCCGATTCATGGGTTGAATGCTAGCCGATTCACGGGCTGAATGCTAGCCGACTCATGCGCTGAATACTAGCCGACCGCGAGCGCAGAGGGATCGGCGGAGTTTGCAGAGGCTGAGGCTGCACCGCCCTGTTGCCACAGCCTAATGATAACGTAAAGGGGAAAAGGAGACCAATCCGCCAGGTGGGCTGACGTGGACTGCAGCCGCCCATGGAGGATGCTGGCGCCCCGCATAGAACTCCGTGATGTTTGGTGCGTGACGGTCTGCCGAGTAACCTCGGGCGGGAGATCACCGATCGGAGGTGCTGCTGCGTGAAGGATCGAGTGAAAGAGATTGGTGTAGGCATTATCGGTTTTGGCTTCATGGGCAAGACGCACACGTTTGGATACCGGACTTTGCCTCTCTACTATCCGGCCCTGCCTTTCCGGGCTAGACTAGTCGGCATCTGTAACAGAACCAGGTCAGTCGCAGAGAAAGCCAAGGAGGATATCGGCTTTGAGTTCGCTACGGACAACCTCGATGACATATTTGACCGTGAGGATATCGATGTGGTCCACATCTGCACACCCAATGCCAACCACAAGGAGGCCCTCCTAAAGGCTATTGACGCTGGCAAGCACTTCTACTGCGACAAGCCCCTGACCGCAAGCTACGACGAGGCTAGAGAGGTCGTGGAGCGTCTCAAGGACAAGGATCTCATCCACCAGATAGCATTCCACTACCGCTTCTACCCAGCCACGCTGCGGGCGAGGCAGATGATCGAAGAAGGCAGGCTGGGGCGGATCCTCTCATTCCGAGCCTGCTATCTGCATTCTAGCCTGGTGGATCCAGACAGACCAATAGGGTGGAGGCTGGACAAGAAGGTCAGCGGAGGCGGAGTGCTTTACGATCTCGGATCGCACATCCTAGACATGATGTACTACCTGCTCGGGGAGTACTCGTCGTTGCTCGCCAAGACTCAGACGGCCTACGAGACTCGTCCTGATGGGAGCGGCAACCGCGTTGAGATCGAGACTGATGACGCGACATACATCATCGCACAGATGAAGTGTGGCGCAGTCGGCACGGTTGAGGCATCCAAGGTCGCTACCGGCACAAATGATGAGCTGCGTTTTGAGATTCACGGCGACAAGGGAGCGATCAGGTTCAACCTCATGGAACCGAACTGGCTCGAGTACTACGACAACACAGCCCTTGAGGCGCCGCTTGGAGGTGTGAAAGGGTTCACCAAGATCGAGAGCGTCCAGAGGTACGACGCACCAGGCGGGTCGTTCCCGTCGAGCAAGGGATCGATTGGCTGGTTGAGAGGGCACGTGCACTGTCTATACAGTTTCCTGTCCCACGTGCATGACGGAACAAAGGCTAATCCCTCGGCAGAGGACGGAGCATACATCCAGTACGTGATGGACAAAGCATATGAGTCCAGCAGAAGTGGGTGCTGGGTCGCGCTGTAGAGTGCAGTCAATCCCAGGCCTGAGCACGCTGTAGAGTGGATCGTAGGCCCGAGCATAGTACGCGTCAGTTGGCACCCGCTCCAGCCGCTTAGGCTGTAGGCAAGTGTCGAGCTGTCGGCAGCTAGTCCAGCAGCTTAGGCTGTAGGTAAGTGTCGAGCTGCCGGCGGCTGGCCCAGCCGCTTAGGCTGTAGGTAAGTGTCCATCTGCCGGCGGCTGGTCCAGCCGCTTGGGCCGCAGGTTAACCGTCCTCAGGATACTGGCATGGAGGAGGACGATCCCTCCGACGAAGGTAGAGCGGGCTGCCCGTGAGAAGTGGGTGGCTCGCGTGGCTGAATAAAGAGCTAGTGGCCTGAGCGCAGAGGCACCGCGCAGGGCCAATGGTCAGAATGGCTATCGACTCCGGCCGACACTCGAAATCACGTGAGCAAAGTCGAGCCTGGTGACCCGCCCGTTGAGGAAACGAAGGCAGGCGACGAGCGTAGCTGATGAGTGTGGTCGATGAGTGCAGCTGATGAATGCGAATGATGAATGTAGCTGATGAGTGCAGTCGATGAGTGCAGCTCATGAATGCGGATGATGAACGTAGCCGATGAGTGCAGCTGTTGTAATGATGGAGTAGACGATTGTTGTGCTTGCCGATGCAGAAATGCCGCCTGACCCCTCATGCACCTACGCCTATGGCAAATATGCCCAATGATTTCTTTCCTGCCTCTGTCGCAGGAGAGCGGAAACAAATGGGCCTCAGATCGGTTGTTGGGTTCCTCGAGGCATGTACTTTCCATCGCCGTGGTTAAGACCATGCAAACAATGACCCCGAACGATACCCGCGGATATGCCGGGCACCACTTCGGGGCGTTTGCTTGCCACTGCGGAAGTTGATCACCGGCAAATCACAGCCTTGAGATCCCTCGAATGGCCCTCAGACCCACTATTTGTCACCCACGAATGCGAAACCCGCGGAAAGCAATGCTTGACTCGGGCCTTGTTGAGCGACGCTCCCAACGCTTCGGAGTGGTTTCTTGCCACCACTTCACAGGATATGTGGAAAGAAAGCAGTCCAAAGTTACGGCGCAGCCCTGGAGGTCCTATCTTGCCACTCCAATTGGCGAGCGCCTGGAAAGAGGACGCTGCGAGTGGGTCACTCCGGGTGTCGCACGGCGAGTGGGCCGCCTCAGGTGTCGCACTGTGAGTGCGTCTCCCCGAGTGTCTCGCCTCAAGAATCTCGCTCCGAGCACGCGGCCAGGAGTGAATCGCTGCGAATGTGCTGCTCACGGCCAAGAGCCAGGGCCACGAGCGTTTGGCCGCCTGAACCCAGTACGTACACGAGCGTCGTCAGTATCAATGTGAATCACCCATGGACGGAACTACCAGGTCGTATGCCCAGGTGAAGTGGCTGGTAGATTACTCCATCACGTTCCTGTCGAAGGTGATCCTCCAATGTCGAAGAGGAGTACTATGAACGCGCTCGGCGGACGCGCACAAGTCGGTCGAGCAAGATACTCAGGCCATCTAGCACGGTGTACAGTGTGGGCCGTCTGACGCTTGCCGAGCACACGACAGCGCCCTGACTCCTGTCAGGGCGCTGCTGAATGCGGCACTGTTGATGACGCACGCTGCAGCGGGCGACGCTCGGTCACTCTCCGCTGCCGAGCGGTGATGGCCATTGAGCTACCCGTCTATCCTCTCGCACTCCATTGTCCAGTGCTCCTGGAAGATGAGAGCCGGGATTTCGCCGGTGGGTATTGAGTACTCGACGGCCGGCATCTGGACGACCATCGGCAGCAACACCATGCCGTTTGCCTTGGGTATGAACGGCTCATCAGGTTCCTTCTGCACTACGCAACGCATAGAGTCCTGATTGCCAAAAAAGAAGTCGATGAACGTCTGCCTCTCTTCATCGGTCAAGCTCTTGGTCCAGTACGCGGTCTGGGCAATTGATGTGTCAACCGGGACCCAGCCGTAGTTGGGCAGGTAGAACTCTGCCCAGAAGTGAGGGCCAAACTCGCCAAAGAACAGCTGATAGCCACCAGTAGTCCGGGCAGGGATCCCGAGAGAGCGGCATAGCGCAGTGAAGTACGTGGACTGAGCGCCACAGTCACCCTCCTGGTACTTGTGGACATAGGCCGACTCGGCTAGGCTGGTCCGCGGCCACATTACCGCATGCGGCATGTAGCAGTAGGCCACATTCTCGACGATGTAGTCGTAGATCTTGCGGGCCGCAAGGTAAGGGTTGGTCTCATCGCCGACTATCCTGGCTGCCATCTCGCGGATCTCCGGAGTGATCTCCGTGTTGCCAAAGGACCTGGTGTACTCCTGGAAGAGGGCAGAGTCTTTGTCATACTCGCCGACGTTGTCAGGATCCACGGTGAACCTCTGCTCCCAGTGGGTAAAGGTAAACGTGACCTGAATGAAGAGATCCTCCTTTAGTTCCTCCATTGGGATCTCCATGTACACCAGGCCGATGTCCTGATCGATGCTAGGCGGCTGCTTTAGCCATTTGTCTGGCACGATTGACTCGATCGTAACCTGGGTCTGCGGCCCGTTGATGATCGGCACGGGGAACCATATGCGGTAGGTCCCTACATCAGGGAGCTCGCTGCGCGGTATGGACACAGTGTGAATGCCGCGATAGGTCGCCGGCTTCTGATACTGCATCCAAGTATGCTGTGGTGCCTCCTCAGCGATCTGGTTTATCATGAGCACTACATCGCGATATGCCTGATCGGCCGCGGGATCGGCGTGCATAAGCTCCACAAATCGATATTTCAGATTGGCCGCTGCATCACCCGTGTAATGCACCTGGCCGTCCCAGAACTCGTGTTGGATCACTTCACTTGCGATCCAGTCCTCGATCTGTTCTGTGGTGGCTTGTGGGAGGGCTAGCCCAAGATAGACCCTGAGTTCGTCTTCGGTGAGAGGATATGTGAACCCGAACAGATCTAGCCTCTGAATAGCCTCGCTGCATAGGGTGGCTAGCTCCATGTTCCCTTCCTCTAGGAGCATCGAGAGTGCCTGCTTGTATAGCTCAGCGGACTGACTGAAGCTCCGCTGCTCTTCTAGGTTCACGGCCTTCTGGTATAGATCCTCACCCGAGGCTAGGATGTTGCCTTCAGGGCTGGTGGCAATCACGCTGAACGTATCGCCCGGATCACCCATCAGCCCAATCAGGCTGCCGGCGGAGGCATAGACGCCGCTACTGTCTATAACACTGTCGTAAACCCCACCATCGGCAAAGGCCACGATGACACGGCCCTTGGCAGGCACCTCAAAGTTGAGGATAGCGTCAGATGTCGTTATCAGCCATTCGTTGTAGCCTTCCGTGCCGATGGCCACCGTTTTGGCCCCTGTGCCCATCGGGACGGCCAGCTCCACAGGCATGTATTCGGCTCCGGACAGCCATGCCCATGTGGCGCCATCGCGCTCATATAGAATGAGCTCGGAGAGACCCCTCATGTACCCTACCGGCATGCCGGCGTAGTTAGGAGATTTCACCAGCTTTACCCCACCAAAGTACACGTATCCGGGCATATCATGAATTTGGCTGGACATCACCAGGTGAGTCTCGAGCAGTAAGGTACCCTCAATGGCTCGCACGTTGCGCCGCAGCCATATCTTGTCGTCCAGATCTATGGACAGGCTCAGTGGGTTAGTCTGAGGCTGGAGCTTAACGGCGATGGCGTGGTTGCTGAGGGAGTGGTTTAGTAGGTAGACGTCGTCGTCCACCGCCGCGAAGTAGTACCTGTGGCTGCCCCTGTAGAAGAATCCGTCGTTGTAGACAGCGGAATACAGGGGGGGCTTCATTACCACCGCTGACAGAGTAGGCGATCAACTCGCCCTTTCCAGCATCGAGGGCAATCCGGATGAGGTTAGTGCTATCGCAGTAGTATCCGGCGTAACCCATGAGTTCGGGCGGTATAGGCTGTGCCTTGATGGGGGGCTGGACGGGGTTCTCCTGTTTGGGAATGAGCCCTTTTTCCGTCAGATATGCCGATAGCACACTCATTGCGATACTGTTCGAGGGGCAACTGGGGCCGGTGGCGATCACGGCCACAGAGATCCTGTGCGACGGTATGGTGTAGAGCATCGAGGCGTAGTGGCCGGTGCCGCCGCTCTTGCCATAGACGCGCAGGCTCTCGGAATGCGGCGTGAAGTCGGCGTAATCCCAACCAAGGCCAAAGGGCCAGCAGTCTCCGAGCAGCTTGCCCTGCAACTCGCAAGGCTGTACCTTCAGCATCTCCATCCGCGATTCTGTCGACAGGAACGATGATCCCTCGGCAAACAGATCTGCAAACCGGCACAGATCCTCGGCTGTCGATGACAGGCCCCCTGAGGCGATCAGAGACAGCACTTCGAGTGGCTCGGTCTTGCCGTCAGCCCTGTAGTACCTTGCCGGGGTCATCCCTTGCTGGAGACGGCCGACACCGAGACCGGTGTGATCCATTCCAAATGGACCGAAGATTCTCTCTGCCAGGAAATCGCCGTAGCTACCTCCAGTGATCCTGGCGACGATCATCTCGGCCAAGGTGAAGCCATCATTACAGTAGACTGCGAGCTCACCTGGTCTGTGCTTGAGTGTAGATCGGGACAGGGTGGCCAGGAGTTCCTCATAGATGCTCTCATTGTACTCTGAGCCGACGTTGCCCCAGAACGTAGATCCAGGAAGACCCGACGTGTGGTTGAGGAGCATTTTTACCGTGATGTCAGTGTACCGCTCATCAGCCATTGTGAACTCAGGAAGGTACGTGATCACTGGTTCATCCAGATCGATCTTGCCCTCGTCCACCAGTAGCATGATGGACGTAGCTATGAACATCTTGCTGACTGATCCGATGTTGAAGACGGTCTTTGGATCGACAGGGATACCCTTCTCACGGTTGGCCATGCCAAAGCCTTCGGAGTAGACCACCTCGCCATTGTCCATGACCGCGACAGTTGCACTGCCTGCAGTCCCAGAGGTGATCGCCTTCCAGATCTCGGTGCGAGCGGTGGCTGCCGTATCGGGAAAAGCGTCACTTGCCGATGCGCATGCCTACAGTAAAGGGTTTGACAGAAGCAGCGTTGACAGGAGCATCAGTGTCAGTAGACAGGACTTCATCTGTGGTTTTGTCATTTTAGCCATTGTGCACCTCCTTACTCTGAGTGTGTCGAGGCGTGATGGGGTAACGAGGGACCAGGATAAGCCAGTTGTAGTGTTGAAAGATCTACCAAGCCACTACTTGTTGGTATTCCCTATCGAACCACAGAGTCCTTGCGCTCCTAGCGCACTTGGCAGGGGCGATGGCTGGCCTTCGACGATAGCATGGCGACCATTGCCTTCTACGAGTGCTCTATGGAGCGACGACTGCGGCCTTTAGGTGCCGACGACTGTCAGTTGCGAGGTGAAGTTAGTGCAAAGGATATGTCAGCCAAATGTCATTGTCTTCTTCACAGACCAACAACGATGGGACACAGTTGGGGTGCACGGAAACCCGCTGGGTCTGACCCCGAACTTCGACAGGATGGTCACCAACGGGACTCACGTCTATAGTGCGTTCACCTGCCAGCCGGTGTGCACGCCTGCGAGGGCCTGCCTGCAGACGGGACTGTATGCGACGAGCACAGGTGTCTACAGGAACGGGCTAGCCCTGGGGGAAGGGCACAAGACTCTGGCGCACTATTTCAACGAGGCCGGATATCGCACCGGATACATCGGGAAGTGGCACCTCGCTGACAGCGACCCTGTCAGACCCGAGCAGCAGGGGGGATACCAGTACTGGCTCGGCGCAAACCGGCTGGAGTGGACCTCCAAACCATATGAGGCCGTCCTATACGACAATGACGGTCGAGAGGTTCGGCTGCCGGGTTACCGGGTTGACGCGCTCACCGATGCCGCCATCAGATTCATCGATGACAACAAGGAGAGACCGTTCTTCTTGTTCCTCTCTTACCTGGAGCCGCACCATCAGAACCACATCGACGATTTCGTGCCCCCCGACGGCTACCGGGAGATGTACACGGGCAGGTGGATGCCTCCAGACCTTACGGCGCTGGGAGGGAGTGCTGGTCAGCATGTTGGGGGGTATTTCGGAATCATCAAGAGGTTGGACGAAGCGCTGGGGCGGCTACTGGACACGCTCAAGAGCCTCGGCCTCGACAGCAACACCATAGTCCTCTTCACGTCCGACCACGGCTGCCATTTCAAAACTCGCAACCGTGAGTACAAGCGATCCTGCCACGAGAGTTCGATCCGAGTGCCCACGGGGCTGATAGGCCCAGGATTCACTGGTGGAGGGCGCGTTCAACAGCTCGTCAGCTTGATAGACCTGCCGCCGACACTCCTGGACGCTGCTGGGATCCCCGTCCCCGCTCACATGCAGGGCAGGTCAATACTGCCCCTGATCAGGAGGGAGCCAGTGAACTGGCAGGAAGAGGTGTTCGTGCAGATAAGCGAGTCCCAGGTTGGCCGGGCGGTCCGCACTCGCAGGTGGAAGTACTCCGTGGTGGCGCCAGGTTTGCACGGGAGCCAGCACAGTGGCTCGGAGCATTACGCCGAAGAGTGCCTCTACGACCTCCAGTCAGACCCCTACGAGCTCAGAAACCTGATCGGGTTTGAGTCTCATAGGAAGGTGGCGGAGGTCATGCGGGAGCGGCTGCTTCGCAGAATGCGAGAGGCGGGCGAGGAAGAGCCCGAGATAATCCTGGCCGAGCCAGTGCGGAGCGGGCAGCGGAGAGTGAGCGACGAAGAGGCGTATCAGTAGAGAAAAGGAGAGGATGGACGGCATGAAAGAAAGCGCAAGTGAACGTATGAAGTGGTTCTTGGAAGCCAGATTCGGCATGTTCATTCACTGGGGTCTGTATGCGATTCCGGCAAGGGGAGAGTGGGTCCGGAGCCACGAGCAAATCAGCGTTGAGGACTATCAGCCCTTCTTCAACGAGTTCAACCCGGATGATTACGACCCGCGTGAATGGGCAAGAGTAGCCAAGGACGCAGGCATGAAGTATGCGGTCTTGACCTCTAAGCACCATGACGGGTTCTGCCTCTTTGACAGCAAACTCACAGATTACAAGGCCACCAACACTCCTGCTCGCCGTGACCTCGTGGCCGAGTATGTCGAGGCGTTCCGCGCCGAGGGGCTGAAGGTCGGCTTCTACTACTCCCTGCTGGACTGGCACCATCCCGACTACCCGGCCTACGGCGATGCGCACCACCCGATGCGCAACAACGAGGCATTCAAGGACAGGAAACACAACTTCGAGAATTATGTGGATTACCTGCACGGACAGGTGAGGGAGCTCCTGACCAACTACGGCAGGATCGATATCATGTGGTTCGACTTCTCCTATGGCAATATGAGCGGAGAGGCTTGGCGTGCGACAGATCTCGTGAAGATGGTCCGTGAGCTGCAGCCGCACATCATCATAGACAACCGTCTTGGAGGCAATATCAAGAGCGAAAAACCCGAGATCTACGCAGGCGACTTCGCCTCGCCGGAGCAGATCATCCCGCCGGAGGGCGTTGTGAACGAAAAGGGTGACCCCATACCCTGGGAAGCGTGCATCACACTCAACGACCACTGGGGCTATTGTGCGAATGACCTGGACTACAAATCGCCTAAGCAGGTCATTCGAGCGCTCGTCGAGTGTGTCAGCAAAGGCGGCAACCTCCTGCTCAACGTCGGCCCCAACGCCAGAGGGCAGATCCCAGCCGAGTCCAAGGAGATACTGCGCGAGGTAGGAGCTTGGATGAGGAAGAACGGGGCGAGCATCTATGGCTGCAAGGGGGCGGACAGACCCAAGCCGGAGTGGGGGCGGTACACCCAGAAGGGCAACAAGCTCTATGCCCATGTGCTCGACAGAGGCATCGGCCCGGTCAACTTCCGGGGGCTTGGAGGCAAGATCGTGAAAGCCCGTTTGCTGGCAGATGGCTCGGAACTCAAGGTGCGTGTGCCCTGGAATGCAACTGAGTTCGTCAGCGATGCCTTTGTGAGCTTCGGTTCGTCCAGACTTCCGGACGAATACGACACTGTGGTGGAGCTGGAGTTGGCCCCTGACTCCAAGTGAGCAGTCGCTAGCGCACCTCGACAGCCGGATCACTCTAGCTGAGTGATCCGGCTCTCTGGCAGTATTTGTTTGCATGGTGTAGAGACGGGAATCGCTCCGGCGACGCCCCCGTCTCGATTTCACTTCGCAAGCTCCAGTATCCTCAACACGGTATCGAAGGTCAGTTTTGCGTAGTTGCCGACCTCCGACGATCCCTGTGCGCATTTCTGCGCCATTGTGTCGAGCTGGTCAACCGGAAGACCGGCCTTGGAAATGGTCGTGGGGAGGCCGATCTCATTGAAGAACCCCTCCAAGCGGGAAATGCCTTCGACAGCGACTTCTTCGTCACTGCGGCCGTCGGAGGAGACGCCAAACACCCTCTCAGCGAACTGCTTGAACCTGGGTATGTCGTACTTGTAGACGTGCTTCATCCACGCAGGAAACACGATCGCCAGCCCTGCACCGTGGGCGATGTCGTAGAGGGCGCTCAACTCGTGCTCGACGCGGTGTGAAGACCAGTCTCCACGCCTCCCGACTCCCAATATGTCATTGTGAGCTACAGTTCCACCCCACATGATCTCAGCACGAGCGTTGTAGTCGTTGGGATCGGCCATTACCCTGCGTGCGTTTTCCATGATCGAGATCATGGCGGCTTCGCACAGCCGGTCCGTGAAGTCGACATCTCTCTGAGGTGTGAAGTACCGCTCCATGATGTGCGCGAGGATGTCCACCACTCCGCACGCAGTCTGATACGGCGGGAGAGTGCAAGTGAGCTGAGGGTTGCAGAGTGCAAACACTGGCCTCATGCACTTGGCGCCGGTGCCGACCTTGTACAGGCCGTCTTCGTTGGTGATCACAGAGCCACTGCTCGCCTCGCTGCCGGCTGCCGCGATCGTCAGTATGACGCCTACGGGCAACGCCTTCTCAGGGACCGCCTTGCCCGAGTAGAAGTCCCAGACGTCCCCATCATACGGGACTCCTACTGCTATCGCCTTTGCCGAGTCGATGACGCTGCCTCCGCCTACAGCGAGAATGATATCGGCGCCCCACCGCCTGCACAGAGAGATCCCTTCCCTGACCAGCGACAGACGTGGATTGGGCTGGACTCCTCCGAGTTCTTTCCACTCAACGCCCGCCTTCTCCAGCGATGCTACCACACGATCATAGAGGCCAGTCCGACGGATGCTGCCGCCGCCGTAGTGCAGCAACACCCTCTTCCCGTACTTGCGAACTTCTTCACCGACTCGGTTCTCGACGTCCCTTCCGAACACGATGCGCGTCGGCTGTGAGAATGTGAAGTTATCCATAGAGCTGCGCCCTCCTCAGAGCTGATCGTGGTGCCGATACGAAGTGAACGCATCAAATCTAGGCCTAGGAGCATCCCAAGTTGAGGATAGACTGCCGGAAAGCGCCCTGTCAAGATAAGCTCCGCGGGCGAATCCGTTGGACAAACTCAGCGTAAACATAAACAATTCGAAAGATATTGACAATACAATCGAAAGTGAGATATGGTACAGTTGCGGGCTCCAGCGCCCCATGAGCAGCCGGTCTTTCCGGAGTCCGTTGCAGCAAAATGGTCCCGGACCAAGCCAGGAGGTAGGCCAGATGTACGACAAGAACTGGGCTAAGGTCGATGTTGCGAGCGTTCCCCGTGTCAAGACCGAATTGCCCGGACCCAAGTCGAGGGAGATGCATGCGAGAGCTTCGAAGTACATGAAGGGGTACTCCAGTCAGGTGCGACTGTTCCCAGTCGTGTTTGACTCCGGGAAGGGCTGCACGCTGACTGACGTGGACGGCAATGTCTATCTGGACTTCTCCTCAGGAATATACGTTACAGGCCTTGGCCACTGCCACCCCAAGATCAGCGAAGCTGTCGCTACATACGCTCACAAACTGATGAACTGCCATGACTTCACAACAGAGATCAAGATGAAGCTCCTCGAGAAGCTGGCATCCATCACCATGGGCGACCTGAACGGGTTCCAGCTCTACGATTCGGGCACGACTGCGGTCGAGGCCGGCCTTAGATGTGCCCGGGCAGCTACCAACCGGTTTGAGTTCATATCGTTCTGGCGAGATTTCCACGGCAAGACCATGGGAGCGGTGAGCTGCGCAATTGTCGACCATACCCAGGGAATGAGGGCGCCTGGTTTCTTTCTCGCACCCAGGCCATACTGCTACAGGTGCCCGTTCGGCAAGACGCATCCCGAGTGCAACTGCTACTGCGTCGACTTTGTAGAGATGATCATCAAGAACGAGACTACCGGCCGGGTGGCCGCGATCGTGCTCGAGCCCATACAGGGATGGGCAGGTACGATCGTCCCTCCCGACGATTTCATGCCCAAGCTCAGGGCGCTGTGCGACAAGTACGGAGCGCTGCTGTTTGCAGACGAGGTTCTGACCTGCATGGGCAGGACCGGGAAGATGTTCTGCATGGAGCACTGGAATGTCGTCCCTGACATAATGACTCTCGGAAAGGGGTTTGGGAATGGCTTCCCAGTCACCGCCATGTGCGTGAGCGACAAGTACAAGGACACTGTCGAAAAGATCTCCGCTTCGTCGAGCTACGGAGGAAACCCCATGGCCTGCGCAGCCGCGCTTGCCTCGCTCGAGGTCATCGAGGAGGAAAACCTCTGCGAGAGGTCCGCTCACCTCGGCGAGATCATGCTCAAACGGATGGAGCAGATGAAGGAGAACCACAAGATCATCGGCGACGTCCGAGGCAAGGGATGTCTCCTTGGCATCGAGCTGGTCAAGGACAAGACCAGCAAGGAGCCGTTTGATGAGGCCGGCAGGCTTGTATACCAGAAGGCATTCCAGAAGGGACTCGCATGGGTGCCTGCAGGACACATTCTGAGGCTCTCTCCTCCTTTGATCATGGACGACGACCTGGCACTCAAGGGCCTCGACATCATAGAGGAAGCTGTCGCCGAGGTGGAAAAACACTTCGGGTATCAGTGATAGCAGACATGCAGGCACTAGCGCGGACAACTAGGTAGGCGTCAGCGCGGATGGACAGGCGGATATCTGTGCGAACACAAAGGCAGAGGGGAACGGTGGCCGCATATGAATGGCACGCAGATCAGGCTTAACAAGCTGTTTTCAGAAGGGGAGAACGCAGTAGTCATAGCCATTGACCATGGATACATGGATGGCCCGATTCCGGGGATGGAGAGCCTGCCTGAGACTGTCAAGAAGATCGACTCGTGTGTCGATGCCGTCCTGCTCTCGCCTGGAATGCTCAAAATCGTCGGCGACGCCTTTGCATACAAGGGCGCTCCCATTCCCATTGTCAGACTCAACTGGAGCACAGTGTTCTGCTTCAATTGGGGATACAAGGACTCCCGCACTGTGCCGGCATTTCGCGTGAAGGATGCCATCGCACTGGGCGCTGAAGTGGTGCTCGTGTCTCTCACTCTGAAGACGGGCGACGAGAGAAACGACGCGCGAAACGTCGAAATCTTCGGTCAGCTGTGCAATGAGGCCAGGGAATACGGAATACCGGTCGTCGGCGAGTGCTTCCCCAACGACAGTGACAACATCAGTCCTGAGGAGATGCATGACATCGTGCTCCGGGGAACCCGCATCCTCGCAGAACTCGGGGCGGATTTGATCAAGACCTTTAGGACTGTCAGGTTCAGCGACGTCGTGACCGGCTGCTCTGTGCCAGTGCTTGGGCTGGGCGGCCATGCGACTCCGGATTCGCTGAGCTCACTGAAGATGGCGAAGGCCATAATCGACGAGGGCGGCCGCGGCGTCGTATACGGCAGGAACGCCATTCAGAGACGGGATCCAAAGGCGTACCAGCGAGCCCTCTGCGATGTAGTCAAGCACGGTGTTGACCCATCTGAAGCTGTGGCGAAGTACGGACTGGAGTGAAAGCGAGTGTCACAATACCGGTGTCACATTCTCGAGTGAGAATGGGTGCCGAGTTCTCGGAACCGCACTCCCGAGTGAGAGTGGGTGTCACATGGGTGAGTACGTAATCGGCGTTGACGTGGGGACCACCGCAACCAAGGGCATGCTGGTCAGCCAGTCGGGCGAGATCGTCCGCACTGCTAGCAGGACCTATGAGCTGATCAAGCCCGATTCCGTTCGTACAGAGCAGCGCGCACAGGACTGGTGGCAGACTCTGGTTGAGGTTGTGAGGGAATGCACGCGCGACCTGGATTTGAGCAAGAGAGACCAGGCCGTTGCTCTCTCAGTGTCGACTCAGGGCGGGAGCATGGTTCCTGTCGATGCTCACGGAAACCCCCTGTCCAACGCCATTGTCTGGCTCGATCGAAGGGGCCAGGCACAGCGCGAACATATGCTGAGCCTGCATGACGATGAGTTCTTCTACCGCAAGACAGGTTTTCATCTCGGGACCGGCCTGAACCTCGTGGCAATCGCCTGGATCCGCGACAACGACACGGAGCTGTTCCAGCGGACCCACAAGTTCCTCTCGACTCAAGACTATCTGAATCTCCACCTGACTGGCACACCTGCGATCGACTACACAAACGCTGCAATGACGCAGCTCATGGATGTTGTAAGCGGTGAATGGGATGAAGCGCTGATGGAGGCTGTGGGGGTAGGGCAGGAACGGCTTGCCCCTATCTTCGAAGCTGGGGCGTTTGTGGGCACCCTAACCAACACAGCAGCGGAGCAGCTTGGGCTCAGCACCTCAGTCCGGGTGTACAACGGCGCGCACGATCAGTACTGTGCAGCCGTAGGCAGCGGCACCTTCGAGCTCGGAGACCTGATGCTCTCGACCGGCACTGCTTGGGTGATCCTGGGCGTGTTCGACGGGCCGGTCTATGACGCAGAGGCCGGTGTGGCTCCGAGGCGTCATGTAGTAAAGGGACTCTGGGGTTCACTCGCATCTCTTCCCACTGCTGGGCTGTCGATGGAATGGTTCAGACACGGTCTCGCACTGCGAGTAGAGACGGGGCAAGGAGCCGATGTCGAGAGCTACGCAGACATTGACAGGCAGGCAGCTACCCGCATGGAGAAAGCGGAGCGGGTTCTGGTCTACCCGTATCTCCGCGGATCCAGCTTCCCGAGCCGCAGCGGCGACGTCAAGGCGTGCATCGTGGGCCTTGGACTGGAGCACGACAGGTACGACATCGCACTGGCGACCATGGAGTGCGTGGCGTTTGAGGCGAGGAGGCTGGTCGAGCGGTTCCAGCAACTCGGCTGCAGGAGGAGCGTCAGAGTCCTGGGCGGGGCGGCCAGAAGCGACCTATCGGCGGGCATCATCGCTCATGTCATGGGCGGCCGTGTGATCAGACTGAAGCAGGCGGACGCCGCGTGCATGGGCGCCGCGATCATTGCGGGCAGTGAAAGCGGAGTCTTCTCATCCTACCAGCATGGGTACAGCCAGATGTCGCCGGGCGACGTTGTCATGGAGCTAGACCCGGAGAAGGTCGAGCACTATGAGCTGAAGTACCAAAGGTATCTCGAAGGCATCCCTGCTATCCATAGGTTCTATGAAAGGAACTGACCCGAGCTGTCCAAAGGCTCTATGCCGGAAACTGAGCCGGCAGAGAGTGTGAGGCTCGCCAGTCGACGTTGATCATGGCAGTCAGCTTGGCAATCGGCAGAGAGGGAGGAGGTGAGGTCTCTGTGGGTGAGTTGTTTGAGGTCAAGCCGGTCGACAGGGCGTTCTACGCCGAGCGAATCCGGGACTTCCTGCCCGAACGACTGATCGATGTCCATTGCCATGTCTGGGCCAACCCAAGTGGAAGGCGAGGCAAAGCGCCAAGCCGCGTGCAAGCTCGAGTCCAGTCCTGGCCGTCGCGGGTGGCTTCACAGAATCCCATAGAGGACCTGATCGAGACATACAGGCTCATGTTCCCCGACAAGCAGGTGACTGCGCTGATCTTCGGCACCGCAGCAAACGCCGCTGATCTGGACGCCGACAATGCCTATGTGCAACAGTCGGCGAGAAAGGCCGGCTTCCCCGCGCTCATGGTCACGCCTCCTAGCATGGACGCAGAGACCTTTGAGGAGCGCGTGGCTGCAGGCGGATTCCTTGGTGCAAAGGTCTATCTCACTCTTGCACCTGAGCATCTCAAGCCCGACGAGATCTGCATCTTCGATTTCCTCCCGCATCACCTGCTCGAGGTCGTGGACAGGCGCGGTTGGGTAGTGATGCTCCACATTCCCCGCAGCGGCAGGCTCAGAGATCCAGTCAACCTCGAGCAGATGCTCGAAATCGAGCGGCGGTACCCGAACGCTAGGGTCATTATCGCTCACGTGGGCAGAGCCTATTGCATTGAGGACGTGGGAAACGCGTTCGAGGTCCTGTCAGGGACTGAGAAGCTGGTCTTTGACATCAGCGCCAACTCCAACCAGCAGGTGTTCGAGCGGCTCATTGAAACCGTCGGCCCGAAGCGGATTCTGTTCGGGAGCGACCTCCCGATCCTGCGCATGAGGACCAGGCGGATATGTGAGTGTGGGCGCTATGTGAACCTGGTCCCTCGAGGGCTATACGGCGACGTCAGTGCGGACCCGCACATGCGCGAGCTCGACGGCGAGGAAGCCGAAGCGCTGACGTTCTTCCTTTACGAGGAGATCGATGCTTTTCGCAGGGCGGCAGCCAATACGGGCCTCCTGCCTACGGACATCGAGGATGTGTTCTACGGGAATGCGGCGAGGCTCCTCGGCCTCGCTCGATAGGTGAAAAGGAGATGGTGGTCATGGGCAGCCCCAAGGTTGGTTTGTTACCCTTCTACCTGGCTCTCTATGATCAGGCAGAACGCGGATGGCGGGGTCCGATCGAGAGATTCGCTGACACGATCGCCGATCAGCTGATGGCACGAGGTGTGCAAGTGGTCAGCGCGCCCATCTGCACTGTCCGAACCGAGTTCGCGGCGGCTGTCGACGCATTCGAGCGGCAGCAGGTCGACGCGATCGTCACTCTCCACCTGGCTTACTCTCCCTCACTCGAGTCAGCCGAGATCCTGGCCAGCACGCGCTTGCCCATTATCGTGCTGGATACCACGCCTGCATACGAATTCGGCCCCGGCCAGGACCCTGCCCAGATCCGCTTCAACCACGGCATCCACGGCGTCCAGGACATGTGCAACCTGCTGCTGAGAAACAGAAAGCCCTTTGCCATCGTAGCCGGGCACTTCGAGAAGTCCGACATCCTTGACAGAGCGGTTGCATGCATAAGGTCGGCAAGGGTTGCTTCCGGCTTGATGAGGGCGCGGGTGGGCAGGATAGGCAAGCCTTTTGCCGGCATGGGCGACTTCTTCGTGGAAGAGAAGGTGCTGCGCTCGACCATAGGAGTGGAAGTCGTGTCACTCACTGCGGGTGTGGCTGCGGCGCTGCGGTCACAGGTCACGGAGCTGGACATCAAGAACGAGATGGAGCAAGACCTCAGGGAGTCTGTGTCGGACGGCCTGGACCCTGTCGTCCACCGGAACTGCACGCTATCGAACCTCGTGGTCCGCAAGTGGATAGAGCAGGAGCGCCTTACCGCTTTCACAGCGAGTTTCCTCGACATCGGCAGCGAGGTCGGGCTCACCCACATGCCGTTCTTGGAGGCCAGCAAGGCCATGTCTCGCGGCATCGGGTATGCAGGGGAAGGTGACGTCCTTACTGCTGCACTGGTGGGTGCGATAGCCCGCTCGTATCCGGAAGTGTCGTTTGTCGAGATGTTCTGTCCGGATTGGCAGGGCAACAGCATCTTCCTCAGCCATATGGGCGAGGCGAACCTGAATCTGCTTGCGGAAAGGCCGACGCTGAAGGTGCACGACTTCAGGCTGGGCAAGGGCGAGAAGTCGCTGGTGGCCTACGGCCGGTTCAGAGCCGGTGAAGCCGTCCTGGTCGATCTCGCACCAGCTGCAGGCGACACATACAGGCTGGTCGTTGCTCCTTTGGATGTGCTCGATCTAGAGGCGGCAGGTGCGTCGGACGGCGTCGACAGGTTCCGCGAGTCGATCCGCGGCTGGGTCAGGCCGAGGATGGCAGTATCGGATTTCCTCGAGCAATACAGCAGGGCCGGAGGAACTCACCATGCAGCACTAGTCTACGGTGCCAAGGTCAGTGATCTAGCGACTGTCGGCAGGCTGATGGGGTGGGAAGTGACGACGATCCAGTAAAACTGCTAGGAGGGTGGTTAGAATGACCGAGAAGAAGATTCGCCTGGGTGTTGTCGGTGCCAAGCGCGGGATGGACTTCGCACGCATTGCTCCTGATGTGGGCGCAGAGGTGGTGGCTCTGTGCGAGACAAATGAAAAGACACTTGCGAACGCAGCCAAACGGCTCGAAGGCGTGACCACTTACACGGACTTCGACAAGTTCATTGAACATGAGATGGATGGAGTCGTTCTGGCCAACTTCTTCCATCAACACGTTCCGTTGGCACTCAAAGCGCTGGCGGCAGGCATCCATGTTATGAGCGAGACCAGCGCATGCAAGACCCTCGGCGAAGGAGTGGCGTTGGCGAGAGCTGTCGAGAAGAGCAAGAAGATCTACCTCTTCGCTGAGAACTACCCGTATTTCCGTTACAACCAGGAGATGAGGCGGCTGTACCAACAGGGGGCGATCGGCGAGATACAGTACGGTGAGGGCGAGTATGTCCATCCAGGACCCATAGAGTGGCGCCTAAGTATCTCTCCTGGGTTCAACCACTGGCGAAACCACAATCCGGCTACCTACTACTGCACTCACGCCATGGGACCCTTGATGTTCATCACGGGCCTGCGTCCGGTCAGTGTCAATGCACTCTGCATCCCGCGTCCACTCAACGCGGGTCTCGGAGTCGGCCGCGGCGACGTAGCTTCAGTGATATTGTGCCGTATGAGCAATGAGTCCGTAGTGCGGTTGATCGGAGTTGGGCTCCGCGGACACGGGAACTGGTACCGCATTCACGGGACCCGGGGCTTGATGGAAAACCTCAGAGTGGGCAATCAGGATATGCTGCGCGTGCGTCACGAGCCTTGGGAAATGCGTGAGGGCGAGGTTGAGGAGCAGATCTATCTGCCCAACTTCCCCGAAGGCACAGAGGAGTTTGCGAGAAAGGCGGGCCATGGCGGCGGCGACTACTTCACAATGAGGGAGTTCACAAAAGCCATCCGAACCGGCGAGACCCCCTATCTCGATGTCTACAAGGGAATCGACATGTCGATAGTGGGAATTCAGGGCTACCGGTCGGCTCTTGCAAACGGAGCACCGGTTGAGATACCGGATTTCCGCAACGAGGAAGTCAGGAAGAAGTACGAGAACGACGACTGGTCTCCGTTCCCTGAGGACAGGCGCCCCGGGCAGCCGTGGCCGAGTATCCGCGGGGAAGTCAAGCTGACGCCGGAAGCGATCGAGTACGCGAGGAAGATATGGGGGATCGGCCCGGACGATCCGGGAGGACAGCCGTAAGCGGAGGTAAGGAATAGATGGCGAGTAAGAGAGCGCAGGGAAACGAGTCGCCGCGCCCGCCATGGGAGGGAAAACCACAGTTAGTGATGGTTGCACCCTTGTCTGATCTGCCTGAGTGCGAGGTGCCGGCCTCGTACTCGATCAGGCACTTCCAGCCGGGCGACGAGGCTGCCTGGGATGAGATCATCCGGGATTCGTTCAAGGATCCCAACATCAGCTTCGACAAGATCATGAAAGGCGACAAGGCATTTCAGCCTGAGCGGGTCCTCTTCGTGTGTTCCAACGGCAAGCCTGTCGCCACAGCCGCAGCGTGGTACAAGCCGGAGTGGGGAGAGAACACAGGTTACCTTCACATGGTAGGGACGCACTCGTCGCATGCGGGCAAGGGTCTGGGACTGCAGGCATCGCTGGCGGCGATGCACAGGATGGTCGCAGAGGGCAGGGCAACGGCTGTCTTGCAGACTGACGATTTCAGAATCCCGGCCATCAAGATTTACCTCAAACTCGGATACAGTCCCGTCATCGTGCATGAGAGCCAGCCCGCGCGCTGGAGGGCTGTGTTCGAAGCGATAGGGAGACCCGATCTCATCGAGAAGTACAGGTCAGTACTCGACGGACCTATTTCCAGGATCGGCCGGAGGGATGGATGATGGAGTTGAAAGTAGGCCTCGCAGGAGCTAGAGGACTAAGCTTCATAAGCGGGTTCCGCTCGATTCCCGGGGTGAGCGTGGAAGCGCTGTGCGATCTCAATGAGGACCTGCTCAAGAGCACTGCGGCGAAATACGGAATCCCCAAGACCTATAGGGTTTTCGAGGATATGCTTGAGTCTGACATCGACGCGGTAGTGATTGCGACTCCGATGCAGTGCCACGTCCCGCAGGCCCTGGCAGCACTCGAAGCCGGCAAGCACGTCATGAGCGAAGTGACCGCAGGGGTCACTATGGACGAGCTCTGGTGGCTTATAGAGTGGGTGGAGAAGTACAAAAAAGTCTACATGATGGCAGAGAACTACTGCTACATCCCTGAGAACCAGATCATCGAGAACATGGTGCGCCAGGGCCTCTTCGGAGAGGTCTACTTCGGCGAAGGCGAGTACCTGCACGACATCAGGGAGTTGGCTGTATACCCAAGCGGGAAGTACTCGTGGCGGAAGTTCTGGCAGCTCGGCAAGAGAGGTGCGTTCTACCCCACGCACAGCTTGGGGCCTGTGATGAAGTGGTTCCCAGGGGATCGCATCAAGACGGTGAGCTGCTTCGGGACCGGATGGCACACTTCTCCCGATTTCCGCCAGGATGATACGACCCTGACTCTATGCCAGCTGGAGAGCGGAAAGCTGGTTAAGATACGGTTGGACTGCATATCCAAGAGGCCTCACAACTTGACCTACTATTCGCTGCAAGGGACAAAGGGCTGCTACGAGGCTGCCAGAGGTCTGGGCGACAGGCCCAAGATATGGCTTGAGGACTTTGCCAAGGGTGAGGAGTACGCGCAGTGGCGCCCGCTGAGCGACTTCTACGAATACCTGCCTGATCGGTATAGGACGGCGACGGAGGAGCAGAAGTCGGCCGGCCACTGGGGCGGAGACTTCTTCATAGTGCAGGACTTCGTGGATGCGGTGGTCAAGGGAGTCAAGCCGGCGGTGGATGTCTATGAGGCCTGCGAGTGGACTGCTGTGGGACTGCTGTCCGAGCTGTCAGTAATGAACGGCGGAAAGGCTATGGAGATGCCTGACTTCAGGCGAGCCGCCAAGTCCTACAAGGATCAGATCATCAAGGTGTGAGGTGCTGCCGAATGAAGGAGATCGGCGTAGGTATCATCGGGTTTGGGTTCATGGGGAAGACCCGCACCCTGGGGTGCTTGACCCTCCCCTTGTTCTACCCCAATCTCCCTTTTAGGGCCAAGCTGGTGGGCGTGTGCGACACGGTGAAGTCGATCGCAGAAAGAGCCAAGGCGGACTTCGGATTTGAGTTCGCTACGGAGAACGTCGACGACATATTCGCATGTGATGACATCGACGTAGTGTGCATAAGCACGCCGAACTCACAGCACAAAGGGGAGATCTTCAGAGCGATTGATGTCGGAAAGCACTTCTTCTGCGACAAACCTCTGACTGCCAGCTACGCTGAAGCAAAGGAGGTAGTGGAGCGCCTCCGGGGGACAGATCTGATCAATCAGGTTGCCCTCCATTACCGTTTCTACCCCGCCACGCTGCGGGCCAAGCAGATCGTAGAGGAAGGCAGGCTTGGGCGTATCCTGTCGTTCAGGGCCTGCTACCTGCACTCCGGTTCCGTGGATCCGAACAAGCCGATAGGGTGGAAGCTAGACAAGAAGGTCAGCGGGGGCGGGGTGCTGTATGACCTGGGTTCACACATCCTAGATTTGATGTATCATCTGATCGGGGAGTACTCGTCGCTGTTTGCAAAGACGCAAATAGTCTATGACACCAGGCCGGATCCGAAGGGCAATCTCGTCAAGATAGAGGCCGACGATGCAACCTACATCATCGCGCAGATGAAGTGCGGTGCCATCGGCACGATCGAGGCCTCCAAGGTTGCAACCGGCACCAATGATGAGCTGCGGTTTGAGATCCACGGCGACAAGGGAGCGATCAGGTTCAACCTGATGGATCCGAACTGGCTCGAGTACTTCGACAACACGGTTCCCGAAGCGCCGCTCGGAGGCCTGAGAGGGTTCACCAAGATTGAGAGTGTGCAGAGGTACGACAAGCCAGGCGGGTCGTTCCCGTCGAGCAAGGGCTCGATCGGCTGGTTGAGAGGGCACACCCATTGCCTGTACAGCTTCTTGTCGCACGTGAATGACCTGACAGCGGCAAGCCCGTCGGCTGAGGACGGGGCGTATATCCAGTACGTCATGGACAAGGCATATGAGTCCAGCATGAAGGGGCAGTGGATTGAGCTTTAGGCCGAGAAGGAAGCATAGGTGAGCGAATCATGGGTGAGGAACGCATTGGCGAACTCGATGTCGACCAGCGCCGGGAGAAGATCCTTGAGCTAGTCAGCATCAGAAACAAGGTCAAGGTCTCGGAGTTGAGTCGCATATTCGGGACTTCCGAGGTCACGATCAGAAACGATCTGTCCGAGCTGGAGGCGGCGGGGCTGCTCGAACGCGTGCACGGCGGGGCTGTCAGCACCTACAGGACTTACTACAACATGACGTTCAACGATCGCATGAAGACCAATGCCGACGAGAAACGCAGAATAGCAGCCAGCGTAGCGGCACAGGTGACCGACGGGGACACACTGCTGATGAGTTCCGGCACCACCACGCTCTATCTGGCGAGGGAGCTCAAGAACGCCAGAAACGTGACGGTTGTCACCAACTCCTTGGCCATCGCCCAAGAAATGGGTCTGCTTCGAGATATCTTGGTGATCATCCTTGGAGGCAACCTCAACGCTCAGTACCTGTTCACCTATGGTGACGACACCCTGAATCAGCTCAGGCAGTACAAGGCGGACAGGCTGTTTCTCTCGGTGGACGGAGTGTCGCCCGAGGATGGCATCACCACCTACCACCACCTCGAGGCTGAAGTCAATAGGCAGATGATTGCACGAGCTAAGCGAACCATCATTGTTGCGGATCACACGAAGATCGGGCGGACCGGCTTCGCCCACATTGGTTCAGTCGACAGCATCGACTGCCTTGTCACGAGCAACCTGGCAGACAGCGAGGTCCTGCAGGCCATACGCGAAAGAGGAGTCGAGGTCAGGATCGTCTGACTGTGATCGGCTGTGGTCAGCCGGCGAGCAAAGCCTGTTCTGGGCGACTGCATTGTGCGCAACAGCATCCTCGGCATACGACCCCACGCAGGTGTGGAGCCGTATGCCGAGTTCTTTGCCAGCCAGGCAACTGGAGTCGAGTGTCTAGTAGCCGATCCAAGGGAGTCGGAGTTCGTCAATCTTTGCCTTGAGTTCAGCCGGCTCCTCGTCGCCGTGCCTATATTCCTGATACGGCTTTCCGATCACCCACGGCCACACGTCCGGGTCAGGCATGGAGCAGGGCCAGAGCTTCGGGAACAGGCGGACGAAGAGGGACGCCTCCAGTTCAGGGAGTGCTACCTCAATCACGCCTTCTGCTGTGTCCTGCGTGCTTCCGCCGTCCGATAGGTTAGCCGGGAGAGTCCCGATCGACAGCAACTCCTCTCCCGAGTAGTAGCCGGTGTAGAGGCGAGTAGCCGCCCACCTGGGAAGAACCAAGTTGCGTTCGCAGCGTTCGCGTCCGATGGACAGGGCGCCACCGGCGGTCGAGAAGCTCACGACCTCGCCGTCTACCTCCAGAGAGAACGACGCTTCTGTAGAGAACCGCGCACCTGCAGGATACGCTTCTGCAGAGGGCGATGCGCCTGCAGTGAGCGATGTCTTTGCCGCTTGGCGGCGCCGCGCCGTACCTTCGCAGCAGGTGCTTTCGCGGCAGATCCCAAGCCTCCTGTTGAACTCCTCCTCCAGCTCCTTTGACAGTCCGAAGAAGTCCGTGACCGCCACCATCTCAGCGTCCAGGCCAACCTCATCGCAAGACGGGCGCAAGACGTACCGGCCGCCCAGGCTGAGAATCGTCTGGGTGATTTGTGTCATGTGCGACTGCAGCACTACGATCTCATCGTCACCAGCCTGAGCAGCGAGATCGCCGTGGAGCTTGATTGCTGCCAGCGCGGCCTGCCTGGACTTGAGGGTAACGGTGGGAATGAACCCGAACGGAAGCCCGTACTTCCTCGCTCGCTGGTTGCCGTCCGGATGAACTGCGAGATATCCCACTATTTCGCCGCGGTCCTCTACGACGTGGGTTATGGGTGCGGGCCCGACCAGACCCCATCCCTTGGTGGCATAGGGGTCAGTCATGAACGCCCGCCAGCCCTCTTGAGCTTCGTCGGCGTCCCGCACTTCCCGAACCGTGGCTCTAGTTTGGACCTTCCTCGCGCGGTCAGTACTGAGCGTCGCGACCGCGTAGTAGAAGCATGGGACAAAGCCGCACAGGCCGTGATCAAATTGCGATCCATGCACGACAGCGATGCTGATTCCCTGCTCCTTCGCGAGCTTCAGCGCACCTTTGCAGCCCATGAGAAAAGCCGGGTCAGGCACTCCCTTTCCCTCTCCGCCGATCTCATCTATGCGTGCCCGGCGCATGATCGTGGACCCGATGCTCCACGTCGCTTCACCGAAGTAGCCGGCGCCGGATACCTCGCCCTCTGTTCCTACAACAAACACTCCTGCCTTTGCAGCAGCATCGACCGACTTGAAGTGTTCAGGACACTGCCGGGCATGGTAGTCGATATAGGCCGACGCTCTCTCGAGGTCACTGAGCGACGCTGCCTTTCTCACGACTATGTCTGTAAAGTCACTGCTCAACGAGTGACGCCTCAGAGACTCACTCACTAGGTCAACCATCCTTTCCTTAAGGCGCTGCCTCGAGTCATATATCCGCTTCTTGACCGTCGTCACGGGAAGCTCGAGGAAGTCAGCGATCTCGCGCTGGGAGTAGCCGTTGATGTAGAAGAGGGTTGTCACGGTCCTATGGCCCTCCGGCAGAGATCTCACTGCGCTGAGGACCTGTTCGCGCTCCTCAGCCTGGGCAACGATGTCTGCCGAGTCGGGGTAGGTCAGTTCACAGGCTCTGGCGTCGTCCAGCGGGATCGAGGCCATGCGTTTTCGCCGGGTGATTCTGTCGCAGTGCTTGAACACGATCCGACGGAACCATCCAGGAAAGGCCTTTGGGTCGCGCAGGCTGGGCAGCTGCCTATAGGCATCAATGAACGCCTCCTGCGCGGCATCCTGAGCGGAATGGAAATCGCCAAGGATGGAATAGGAATAGCCATAGGCCATATCTTGAAACCTGCGCACTATCTCCTCGAACGAGCCGAGGTCGCCAGACCTGCATCTTGAGACTAGGGTATGTAGCTCCTCCATATCGTTCCTCGCATCATGTAGCTTTCGATCGGTCGCAATCTGTTCGCTGAGTTGCGAGCATCCCGACACCAATCCGTCAGTACGGTCAGGGCGGGTCAAGGACGAGGCGCCTCCGCTCCTCTATCATAATAGACCCACGTTCACAGAGAAAGGATACTGCAGCTTTGACCTGACAGTATCTATCAATCTTCTGGCTTGGCTCTGTGTGCAAGCCTCCTAGCTGCAGCCCGCGCGGTAGGGTGGGCCGCCCCGTGACTTGACAAGTGATTGGGGCTTACTATGCTAGTGTTGTAATCAAGCAACTTAGTGAGAGGACCTACGTTCCTCGACTGAGTGAGATAGAGGTGTTTTGCTTGGCTGAATCGGCCAGATGCACGCGCCGGCTCATATCTGCCTCGCTCATGTGTGCGGATCCGGGGGAGTTGAGAGACGAGGTTCGACGCGTAACGGCGGCGGGCGTCGATATGATACACTTCGACATCATGGACGGGGAGTTCGTGCCCAATCTAGGGTTTGCCCCGTGGATGATCCGCAGCTTGAGAGGTGCCACGACCCTGCCATTTGAGGCACATCTGATGGTCAGGCATCCCGAGAGGCATGTGGAGTCCCTAGCGGCGGCAGGAGTGGACATTGTCACAATCCACGCGGAGGCAGCCTGCGATCTGCACCGTACGCTAGGCCTGATTCGGCAGGCCTCCATGAAAGCGGGACTGGTCGTTTCGCCTGCAACTTGTCCTGAGGCCATTGAGTCTGTTGTGCCTTGCTCCGACTTGATCCTAGTGATGACAGTGAACCCTGGATTTGCAGGAAGCCCTCTAGTGCCGGAGACTGTGCGGAAGGTCGCGAGGATTCATCAGCTTCTTGATGCGTGCGGCCTGTCAATTCCGATAGAGGTCGATGGCAGCATCAATCCTGCAACCGCACCCGCCTTCGCCTGCGCGGGTGCCACTGTGTTTGTGTGTGGATCCACGGGGTTGTTCAGGCCTGGGGTTCGATTGTCGGCGGCCGTTGCCGACATGAGAGCTTCAATATCACAGCTGACATGACATAGAAAAGGAAACCGGTCCGGTGCGATGAATAAGTGAGGCGTGGAACGAGGTGACTCAGCATGGACATACCTGCCCGCTTCATGGAGAAGATCGTCCGGACCTTTGGCGACAAGGGCAGAGAATGGTTGGACAGGCTGCCGGGCATTTTCGAGTCCTGTGTCCAGCGCTGGGAGTTGACAGAGTGCCAGCCCCTCGAGGATTTGTCTGTCAACTACATCTGTTTTGCCAAGTCGCCCAACCACGGACAGGTCGTTCTGAAGATCGGAGTCCCTCACCCAGAACTCTTCACTGAATCCATCGTGCTGAGGCTGTTTGGGGGCAGGCACGTGTGCGCTTGCCATGACTCGGACCTTGGCCTCGGAGCACTGCTCCTCGAGCGGATCATCCCAGGCGATGACCTAGCCTCGATTCCCGACCAGAGCGAGAGAATCCGTATCGCTGCGGACATGATCAGAGACTTGCCGATTCCACTTGCCGAAGGCGTGGTCGGGCTGCCTACATACTCGACGTGGATCAGCAGGGCGTTTTCGCGGGCGCGAAGAGAGAAGATCGTCGGACAGAGAATGTTGACACTGATCGACGCTGCGGACAGTCTGTTCAGAGAGGTGGAACGGAGCGACTGCCCTCAGAAGGTCCTGCACGGCGATTTGCACCACTGGAACGTGCTTATGGACTCGTCAGGCCGTTGGAAAGCCATCGATCCCAAGGGCGTGATCGGCGCTGCGCACCTTGAGGCAGGACGCTTCATCATCACCCAGGTCGGAGAAATCGAAGAGGCGGACTGCTACGCCAGCCTCGACGAGACGACTGCTGTGATCGGAGAGCGGCTCGGGCAGTCGAGGCGAGCGATCGCTATCTGCGGGTTCGTCGAGTGTGTGCTCGCAACCTGTTGGAGCTTTGAGGACCGGGACGAGCCCGCGCACCTGTCCGAGTCGATCCGAAGGTGTCAGATGCTGTACGACTATGTCAGAGGGACGGCGCACTAGAGCCTGCATTTGGGCCTCGAGGCGAGGTTGACATCGACAGATTCGGAGACAAAAGCAGCGGGGGCGTCATAGAACGCCCCCTTGCGCGCATAGAGAAGGTGTCTGGTTACTGGTCGAACAGCTCATCCAGAATAGCCTGGGCAGCGGCCTTGACCTCTTCCATGGCTGCTCGGGCGCTCTTTTCTCCCTGGATGGCAGACCACATGGCCGGTCCGACCAAGGGATCGCCCAGAACTCGCTCGAGGTCAAACGCCTCTCCATTGTACTCTTGATGAGCGCGCAGGATGACCTCCATGGATTGCCGGTCGCTGACGACAGAGGCCGCCAGGCGAGGCAGGTTTTCCATGTACTCTTCCGGCGGCCAGAGGAAGTGCACGAGCGCGATCATCGCTTCCGGCTCCCTCGAAGTCGCCGGCAGGACCCAGCCGTTGACCCCGCGGATGGGATACACATAGCGGTCCGCGTTGGGCCCCTTGGGCACCGGTGCCAGACGGAACTCATCCTGGATTCCGGTATCCAGAATCTCTCGAAGCACGACTGTGTTATGAACATACATGGCGGCCTTTCCGTTGTGTATGTGGTTTTGATCCCTAACCAGGTCGATGACCCGGTCAACATGGAACCAGCGGTGGATCTGCTCCAGTGTCTCGATTGCCGGCGTTTCATCGAAGACAAAGACGTAGCGGTCGTCGATGCGTTTCACATACGGAGCGTTGTTTGCGAGAGCGTAGAAGTACGCCTGCCTCCACCAGACGTCTTCGATGCCCCACTGATCGATTATCCCGTCACCATCTGTGTCGCGAGTCACAGCCTTGGCTATCTGTGTCATCTTGTCCCAGGTCCACTCATCTGCCAGGTACAGTTCGTATGGGTCTTCCACGCCTTCACGATCCAGCATAGTCTTGTTGTAAATGGTATAGGACATCGAGTACAGATCGGGCCAGACTCCGAAGCTATAGACATCGCCGCGATAGGAGAAATTGTTGAGTGCGACACTGCGGCCGATTTGAGGCAGAGAATCCCAGTAGGATTCATCTAAGATCGTGTTGACGGGGAAGAACATATCTCGCCCAATGCTCTCCCAGAATTGCCTGTTGCCATATCCCCAGATGTCGTATTCTGCGTCGCCGGCCATTAGACGGGTGATGTACAGGTTGGTATTGTTGATGGGCAGGAACTCGATCTTGCAGTTGAACTGGCGCTGCGCCTCTAGGAAGCGCTCGTGGAAGACTCCTCCTTCTTCGAAGTCTTTGCTCGGGCCGCCGATATACACGGTCCGGCCCTGAAGGTCATAGGAGTCAGCGGAGGCAAAGCCCACAAGCATCAATAGCAGGGACATTACACCAATGACCAATGCAATGCGCTTGAGCATTCCAAAACCTCCTTGTAGTTTTGTTTCTCTCGCCATCGAGACCGTATGCGGTTGTCATTTGTCCTTTGTCGCCATCCCCTCCCCCTGGACTGCAGTAGTATGAGAATTCGTCAAACATGATTCCGGTTTGCTTCAGAGATCTCGTTTCAATCGGCCGGAGAGGGTTCACCGTAGCCTGCTGGTACCATACTGAATGCTACCAGTATACTACCAAATTGCGTACCTAAATCATACCATTCGGCTCTGCTAATGTCAATGACCAGCCTCTTGTCATGCGGCGAAACTGGGATGTGTCTGGCATTCTGCCGGCGGTTTGCCGCTGTAACTCAACCCATGCAGGACAGATATGGCACTGAGTGGAGTGCTCTGAAAACTGAATGTTGAAAAAGGTCAGGCTTGGTGGTATTATTGAGGTGGGTTAATTGGTGGCATAGTGGTGGCATTGTCTGACGGACCGATTGCTTCCAGACGGTAAGTACCGGAAACCAGGGTGCTAGGAGTGGAAAGAGTGCTCCAGCCGGATGCGAAGAGACTGTTCCTATCAATGCTTCTGATCTGTGGGTGTCTCGCACCGAGCTGTTCTAGTTGTGCGGCGCCCTACAGCAGTTACACATACAACTTCTGGGGAAATGCCGTCCCAGCTCCGCATGCCTATGTCCCTGCTCGTATACTCAAGAGCAGCGAGATCGGTGCAACGCCGACAAGCAGTCTTGTTGATCTCGACGTCCATGATGATGTCGTGTATCTGGTAGACGCCAGAAATGGCGTGGTCATCCTGCTCGACCATGACTTCAGGGTGATTGGAAAGATAAGCAGGCTCGTGGGCGGACAGGGGTCGAGCGCACTGTCGAATCCCCACGGAATATGCGTGGTCGACGAAGACCGGATCCTGATCGCTGATCGAGACAACAGCCGCATCGTAGCAGTCGATATCCACGGCAATGTCAAACAAGAAATCGCAAGACCCAAGAACGCAGAAGACTGGTTGTTCCCCGCAGATTTCCGTCCGGAGAAGGTCGCAGTAGACCCGGCAGGACGCGTGTACGCTCTTGCTGCCGGAGTCTATGACGGGATCATGACCTTTACACCCGACGGGGAGTTCAGAGGGTATATCGGAGCTCCCCGGGTGCGGCCGAACATAATCGAGTATATATGGTCGCGCCTCGCAACCAGAGAGCAGCGGGAGAGACAGGTGCTGTTTCTCCCAGTCGAGCACAGCAATGTCACAGTCGACTCAAGAGGAATGCTGATGGCGACCGTGTCCGCAGGAGCGATAAATCCGGAAGAGGTAGTGCGAAGGCTCAACCCTGCGGGCACCGACGTGCTTATCCGCAGGGGCTTTTTCCCGCCTGCCGGAGATGTCGGGGCTGCGTACGTTCCCGCATTCAACGATGTATTGCCGCGAAGCTATGGCATGTATAGCGCGATCGACCGCAACAGCGGCCGGGTGTTCACCTACGACGCCAACGGAAACCTGCTCTATGTCTTTGGCGGCCATGGCCAGCTGGACGGGTTGTTTCAGAACCCCGTAGCGATCGCCGAGATGAACGGCCGCTTGCTGGTACTCGACAGCGCCACGAACCAGTTGACGCTCTTCGCTCCCACTGAGTACGCGCTGCTGATCCACAGAGCCATAGCCGCCTACAACGTGGGCAGGTACAAAGAGATGGAGGCGATCATGCAGGAAGTTCTGCGACTGAACTCCAACTACGAGCTGGCTTATGGCTGGATCGGCAGGGCGCTGTTGATGCAGGAGGAATGGGCTCGAGCACTGGAGATGTTCAGACTCGGCAATGACCGCGAAGGCTATTCGAGGGCATTTCGCGAGCTGAGGCGGCAATACATCGAGGACAGATTCGGCGCCATCGTGCTGGTGTTTTGCGCAGCCCTCCTCTGTTGGGCACTGGTGCCTAGACTGAAGAGGAGGTTGCTCACAACCGGCGGCTCCTCGGAGCCTGCACCTTCAGGCGATTCGATGGCCTCGCCGACGAAAACAACTTGGCTGCGCGAGCTGTTGAACGGCCTGGCATATGGTTGGCACGTGATCTTCCATCCCCTTGATGGGTTTGAGAAGCTGAAGTCCGAGAAGCGAGGAAGCATAGCCTCAGCGTCTACCATTCTGCTCATGGTCACCCTTACATACGTCGTCATGCGCCAGTATACCGGCTTCGTGTTCAACCCGCGTGACCTCGACCGGTTGAACATACTGCTGGAGATCTCCAGCGTGCTCGTTCCGTTCGTACTGTGGTGTGTAGTCAACTGGGCGCTGACTACGATCATGCTGGGAAAGGGCACTTTCGGAGATGTCTACATAGCCAGCAGCTACGCATTGATCCCATTGATCGTGGTCAATTTCCCCCTGACGTTTGTAAGCAACTACCTCGTGCTAGAAGAAGGGGCGTTCTACTACCTGGCGCTGACCCTCGGAGTGGCGTGGGCGGTGATTCTGCTCGTGGTAGGGACGATGGTCACTCATGAATACACCCTGGTCAAGACAGTCTACACAACCATCTTCATTGTCGCAGGGATGATGTTTGCCATGTTCCTCGGGGTTCTGTTTGTCAGTCTGCTGGACCGGGTATATCTCTTTGTCAGCGACATCTACACGGAGATCGCGCTGAGAACGTGACGGAAGGAGCTCTGCTGTCATGTGCGTAACCCGGAAGGGTGGGAGTTCGGTCTTACTGCTCGGTGCCTTGATCTTGATCATCCTCGGCCTCGATGCAGCATGTGCTCAACCGAGCTCTCAAGGCGAGCTCGAGGGGTTTGACGTAGTTGCGGAGAACGAGCATTTGGTCTTGTACCTCAACGCTGCCAATACGGAAATAGCGGTGCAAGACAGAGAAACCAATGCCGTTTGGTACTCCAATCCGCCCCACCGAAACGTCAGAGACACCATCGCTCGCGGGGAGATGAAGGAGCGCCTCAATTCCCAGTTGCTCGTTTCATACTACACACCCGGGGACAGGTTGATAACCATTAACAACTACACTGAAAGCGTTCGTTACAACCAGTATCAAATAACACCGATCGACACCGGAGTCAGGATAGAGTACCTCCTCGGAAAGCAGTGGGAGGATGACGCTTACCTGCCTGTTTTCATCGATCAGGACTGCTTGGAGCAACTGGCGTCTCAGTTGGCTGATGAGCGGGACAGGCAACTGCTCTCAAAGCACTATGCCCTGATGCAGTTGGTCGAGACAGGTCCGGATTACGAGCCGGTTCAGGTCGCACAGGTCGACGCAGCACAGGTCTTCGGAAACTACACTGTAACCGACCCTCGCGTCCAGGGCATGAGCAGCAGCGCACGACAGAAGCTGATCAACAGTCTGCTGGACAAGATCGTCACCTATCGTTCTGACGTAAAGAACAGGCAGAGCATTGCTGCAGCCCACATTCCGCAACGCTTGAAGGAACGTGCTGCGTACGTACTCAACAGCGGGCTTCTGCCTTGGGACGTGCAGGATCTGGTCGAGGTCTTCCGCAGAGCAGGACTGGATCCCAGACTTACTGAGGAACAACATCGCAACTACGGCATTGACCCTCCTCGAGAGAATCCTCTCGTGTTTCGCGTTCCGATCGAATACACCCTCGAAGGCGATGCTCTCGTTGTTAGGATCCCGGCAGGCGAAATCGACTGGCGGGTGGACGTTCCCGGTCCGTCAGGGGGTGAGACTGAGACATACCTGCTTTACAAGATCCAGGTGCTCGAGTACTTCGGAGCTATGTTTCTGACCGACGAAGGCTATCTGTTCGTCCCTGACGGCAGTGGCGGGTTGATCAATCTGCCCAGAGCGCCGGGGGACCACGGCACCTATGAGCGACCTGTGTACGGCGAAGACCCTGCTATCACAGGGATGAAGCCACAGGTCGGCGGTGGGTTCCTGGAGCAAGTCCATTTGCCGGTGTACGGAATCAAGGCGCAAGAGCGTGCCCTGTTTGCGATCATCGAAGACGGCGATGCGTTTGCCTCGATCAGTGTCAACACTGCGGGAAGGGTGAATTCGTACAGCTCTGTGAGCCCGCAGTTCACGGTCGTCCCAAAGAGCGAGGCCTCGCTGCAGGGCAGTGTAAGCCACAGGGTGAGGCAACAGACGGTCAACATCTATCAGCCCAGACCATATCAGGGAGACATCCGCATCCGTTACCTGTTTCTGACCGGTTCGGAGGCCGGCTACGTCGGCATGGCTGGGCGCTACAAGCAGTACTTGATAGACAGCGGACAGCTGCGCGATCGAGTGCCTGCCCCGGAGGGCCCGCCTCTCCTGCTTGATATTACGTGCGGTATCACCAGGCGGAAGTCTATACTCGGCATACCTGTCCTGCAGACGGAACGGCTTACGAGCTACCGGCAAGTGAAGTCAGTCGTCGGCTCTCTGATGAACCAGGGCATTTCTCACATCGACGTAAGGCTTGTCGGATGGATGGGCGGCGGCATTGAGCACGGGTTTCCTGACCGAGTGAGGGTGGATAGCGCACTCGGCAGCAGGGAAGATCTCAGAGAGCTCATTGACTACCTGCATGAAAACAGCATTGGGCTGTATCCCGAAGTGAACCTGCTCAATGTCTACAGAAACGGGCTTTTCGACAGCTTCATCGTGTGGACCGATGCAGCAAGGTTTCTCAACAAGAAGGTGGCCAGAATAGGCCAGGCCAGGTTCCCGGATCTCCTGACTTCCCCTGTCCGCTACCACTACATTTTGTCGCCGCACAGCCTGGGGAGGTTGATCGATGCGGTCGCGGAGGACTACCGGCGATTGCAGATATGCGGTCTGGCATCCACAGACCTGGGAATGCAGTTGAGCTCTGACTTTCGCGTGAACCGTCTAATAGATCGTCAGCAGTCACTCGGCACGCTTTGTTCTGAATTGAGAAAACTGAGTGACTCGGGATTCTCGCTGCTCGCAGGAGGAGGTAATGCCTACGTCCTGCCTTATCTGTCCCGCCTGATCCAGGCGCCGGCGCGGGCGAGCGGATTCTCCATAATCGATGAGAGTATTCCCTTCTATCAGCTCGTTGTGCATGGCCATCTGTTCTTCTCCTACCAACCGTTCAACCTGGGAGAGGACCCGAAGTGGCTGATGCTGAGGTCAGCGGAGACGGGTGCGGTGCCGTATTACTCGCTGACCTATGAAGATGCGTCTCTCACTAAGAACACAGAGTTTGACTACCTGTTCGCTACGTCGCACAAGGACTGGGCTGCGCGTGTGGCGGACTGCTGCCGTCGGATCAACGCGGTGCTCGAGGGAACGTGGGACCAGGGGATCATCAACCACGAGCAACTGCAGCCTGGCGTGTACAGGACTACCTTCGAAAGCGGGACGACCGTGATAGTGAACTACAACCCTCAGCCCGTCCAAATCGGAGAACTCGTCATCGACGGAGAGAGTTTCGCCAGAGGTCCTCTGTGGGGTGTTGAGGAATGAAGACCATCAAGCGCATGTGGCCGAGGCTATCTCTGGAGCGGCGACGCAACTTGCAGGGGATGCTGTTCACTTTGCCGTTTGTTGCCGGAGCACTCGTGTTCTTTCTGCGTTCGTTCGCTCAGACAGTCATTTACAGTTTCCACGATCTGAGAGTGGGCCCAAGCGGTTTCATTATGGCGTTTGTCCGTGGAGACAATTACCGCCATGCTCTCCTGGTCGATCAGACCTTTATCCGCACTCTCGTCGAGACCACCGTGCGGATGGTGAGTGATCTGCCCGTAATCGTGGCTTTCAGCTTCTTCATAGCAATCGTGTTGAACCAGAAGTTCAAAGGAAGAACTCTCGCCCGCGTCATCTTCTTTCTGCCGGTCATTTTGGCCGCGGAGGTGGTGCTGCGCATCGAGAGGGCGGACTACATGACCGGCCTGCTCGAGACCTCCGAGAATGTAGGCATTATGACAGGTACGGGTCTTCTGTCGTTCTTGACGTACCTGCGTTTTCCGGACCGGGCGATTCAGTACATTGTGCTGATAGTGGAGCGGATCCCTGACATAGTCAGCGCGTCCGGCATCCAGATTCTCATATTCCTCGCAGGGTTGCAGTCCATTCCGCCGTCGCTGTACGAGGCCGCGGATGTCGAGGGCTCGACTGCCTGGGAGAGCTTCTGGATGATAACGCTGCCGATGATGACCCCGCTCATTCTGACCAATGTCGTATATACGGTGATCGACTCGTTTGCGGCGCCGTACAACCAGTTGCCTGTGTTGATCAAGGATACGGCGTTCAGAGGAGTCGGATTCGGAGTCAGTGCGGCCATGGCCGTAGTCTATACCGCAGTCGTAATCGCGATGCTCTTGGTCATTACCGGGGTTCTGTCTCGATGGGTTTTCTACCAGGACTCGTAAAAGAGCCGGCAAGGAGGGGGGATGGCGTTGAAGGCCAAAGCTGTTGCAGCGCTGGTGAGCTTGCTCCGGACTCTGCTCATCATCGGGTTGTGCTACGTGATCCTATTCCCCCTGTTCAGCAAGGTATCTCCTGCAGTCATGGAGCGGAGAGACCTGTTTGACCAGACGGTTCGGTGGATCCCTCGCCATCCGACGCTCGAGAACTTCCGGGTGGCCTTTGTGAACATGTCCTATGGCAGGGCATTTCTTGGCTCGTTCGTGCTGTCGTCTTCAGTCAGTCTTTTGCAGCTGCTGGTCTGCACGGCTGTGGGATATGGCTTTGCCCGGTTCAGGTTCCCCGGCAGCGGCGTGCTGTTTTGGATAGCCATCACTACCCTGGTCGTGCCCCCTCAGATGATGATGCTTCCTCTATATCTCAATTTCAGGTACTTCAACCCGTTGGGGCTCTTGCCCGAGCCGGGGATCAACCTGATGAACACGTATTGGCCTTTCATTCTGCTGTCCCTTACCGGCAACGGCTTGCGAAACGGCCTGTTCATATTCATCATGAGGCAGTTCTTCCGAGGGATGCCGAGGGAACTGGAGGATGCGGCATACGTGGACGGGGCCGGTGCTCTGAAGACATTCTCTGCAGTAATGCTTCCAGGAGCGATCCCTGCGCTGGTGATCGTATTCCTGTTCTCTTTCGTGTGGCAGTGGAACGACTACTTCTACTCGGGCATGCTCATGAGCAATTCCAAGATTCTGCCGGTCATGCTCGACAAACTTGCAATGGCCACAGTAGGAACGGACGTCGAAGCTCATATGCACTACGTTTCTCTGATCAACAACGCAGGCAGCCTGTTGTTCATGGCGCCGCTGCTCGTACTCTACGTGTTCATGCAGCGGTACTTCGTTGAGAGCATCGAGAGGACGGGGCTTGTCGGGTGAGTGCGTGCAGATGAGACGCAGGGGAGAAGCAAGAGGGAACCTGCGGGGCAGATGCTCGCAGATGAGACGTAAGGGAGACGCGATGATGAGGAAGCTGCTGCGGCTCAGGGCCAAAATCTGCTCAATGGAAGTGGCGCCAATCGCCCTGGCACTGGCATTGGAGCTGGTGCTGGTGTTTGTGCTGAGTGTGCCCGCTGCGGCGGAATCCGATCAGATAAAGGATCTGATAGCGAGGTTTACAGCTGATGATCCAGAGGTCAGCAGCAGCGCCGCGAAAGAGCTGGAGGCTCTGGGCGATCAGGCGATTGCGTACCTTGTTGGAGTTGCCAAGGACACCGCCGCCAGTGATAGCACAAGGCTCCGGGCCATACGGTCGTTGCGAAGGATCGGAGCGAACGCGGTGCCCGGACTGATGGAACTCGTCTGCACTCCCGAGGCATCCGTCCGCCGCACAGCCGTTGTGGCGCTCGGAGAGCTGGGTCCGAGTGCAGCGGCGGCCGTGCCGGTGCTCACAGATGCTCTGACCGATGACGCCCCGGAGGTGCGGGAGGCTGCAGCTTCGAGCCTGGGGCGGATGGGTGAGGCAGCTCGTCCGGCCTTGCCTTACCTGGCCATTGCCAAGGGCGACCACGATTGGCGGGTGGCCTGGGCAGCGACACAGGCGATCAGGCGGATCGACCCGCAATACGACGTAGCCGAGTCCATCCCTGAGCTGTTGAAGGTCGTGGAAGATGAGAGGGGGCCGCTCTACCGCAGGTTCGCAGTTCTGCGATTGCTGGAGGACCTGTCCAACGGCGCCGGGCCGAGCGAGACGTTGACGACCGCCCAGCTGCCGAAGACTGCCTTAATGCCGAAGGCCGCAGACACGCCGAAGATCGGTGATAGCCTGTCAGTTGACGGCCGGGCGATAGATGAGGCTGTCGGTCAAGCTATCGCAAAGGCGACTGCCACATGGGCAAGTCCCTTTCAGCGGCGGAAGTTCGCAGTGATCCAGCAGGGAATCACTCACTTTCAGGCCCGGTTTGATGATCAACTGAACCTGGTGCGAAAGGCTGACTTCTCCGGCCACGAGATACGCGAGAGCGCCTGGCTGGCGGTTCTCTACTTCCAGAGCGGCCTCAACATAGGGAGGGCTAACGCTCTCGTGCGCGCTGTACTCGAGACGCAGGCAGTCAGCGGCTATCGGTACGGAAACTTCAAGTGGAACTACGAAGACTCGGGAATCGAGGATCAGAACGCTGTCACGTTCATACTTCCCTCGCTGATCTACATCTTTCAAAACCATAGCGACCAGCTCGAGGAGGAATTGAGGGCGGACGTAGCAGCAGCGCTCGAGAGGGGTCACAAAGCAGTGCTGGAACTGGAGAAGCACATTCCGGTGTGGTATGCCAATGTGTATCTGCAGATGATAGCCTGCCTGGTCGGCCTAGGCGACGAGGAGAAAGCTCTGGAGTGGACCAGGATCTTCTATGACTTCACAAGGGAGTACGGCATCAATGAATACGCTGCGTGGGGTTATATAGGTGTACAGCTGGCGGGTTTGCAGAGCGCGTACGAACGCGCGAGAAACCCGGAGTTGAGACGAATGCTGGCCGAGCTGCTCGAGCTCCACTGGTTCGACCTGGTTCATCAGATGCACATACCCACGTTGATGCTCTCGCCGACATCGTCGCGAGCGAAAGGCTCCTCAGGTCTGAAGGTTCTCGATGCTGTCAGAACACTATACTACCTGTATTTCGGCATTGGAGGCGTCAGCGAAATCGATCAGCCCCGGGTGGAGCTGCTGCTGACGGATTATCAACCGCCGGAGGCTGTCGCAAGATTTGTAGAAGCCAAACAGAGCATGGAAAGCCTCGAGTACCAGGCCAAGTACGGCCGAGTGGACGCTCACATATATCAAACCACGGAGTTCTCGCTGGCGACTCAATCAGGCAGGCGAAGCGCGATGGGGGTCCTCGATACATCCAAGACTCTTCTCAGCTCCGAGGAGCACGAGACCAGTGTGCAGATATGCGTGCAGAACGACGGTGCTTACAAGGGAATCGTGTTCAAGGTGAGCGATGTCAAGGCGAACTTCGACCGCCATTCCGTCACTTCTGTCCAAAGCGGGGCCCAGGCGATCATCAGCTACAACTTCGACCCGAAATGGAGTATCGCAGAGAGTATCTATTCGTACGCCATTTTAGGTCTGACCGGCTCTATCGATGAGTTGCAGATCAACGGCGTGCCGTGGGATTTCAGACCGACAGCGCTGGCTGCGAGTGACAGTCTGGCCTATCGGATAGGCGATACGTACGTCGGGATCAGGTTTCTCACCACCGACGTCATCAAGATCCTGAATCATCCCGTCATATCTGCAGAGAAACCCAGTCTGCTCGCGAGAGACGGAGACGAAGTAGTGCTTAGAAGCTACCTGGCCTATGATCCGAGTGGAATCGCCTTCAGCCAGGAGAATCGGCGGTTGGGGTACGTCATCAGGCTGGCCACCCCAGACGAATACCCCTCACTCACTGCGTACAGCAGCGCCATGTCCGGCATCCAGATAGAGCAACTGCTTGCCGGCAGCGTTCACTCTGTGGCGGCACTGATTGGCGACGTAGAGCTGTACCTGCAGGAAGACTTGGCATCCAACACGGTCCTCGCGCGTGAGATGAATGGCTCCGAGTCCCACCGGCAATATCTGCTCAGGTCTCCGTACGTGTGTTACGAGGCTGGTCAAGACCTGGCATTGAGAAGGCTGGATCCGGCCGGCAGGTTGCCTGCGGTGGTGCACGATGCTGAAGAATTGAGGTGAGCCGGATGAGCGTCTTCTCTGAGCGGAAGAGGCGCATATGCGAGTATGCCATTTCCTGTGGTGAAGAGCGGTTTGACCCGCATTCGAGCTTGATGTGGGGCCGAGCTCGCGACGTTCACCAGATACGGGAGAGCACCTGGCTAGCGCAGTGTTATTTTCAGCAGGGTGTCCACTTGCCGCGGGCGAACGACGTCATCCGGCAGGTTCTATCCGCTCAGTGTGTGGAGGGCGAGAGGGTTGGCAACTTCCGCTGGAATTACGAGGATAAGAGGGTAGAAGACCAGAACTGCGCCCCGTTCATAGTTCCTTCTCTGGCTTACATCTACAGGTGTCACGGCCGCGATCTCGTTTGTGACGTTCGCAGCAGGTTGGGCGAAGCACTGGATCTGGCTCACCGGGAAGTACTCGAGCTGGAAGCGCACATACCTGTATGGTACGGCAACGTCTATCTGAAGCTGATCTCTTGCCTGGTCATGCTTGGAGACGAGACAGCAGCCCTTGCGTGGGCGAAGAGATACTACCGGTTCACTCAGCAGTTTGGGATCAACGAGTATGCAGCCTGGAACTACGCGGTCGTGCAGCTGGCAGGGCTGCAGAACGCGTACTGGTACTGCGCAGAACCTTGTCTGAAGGACCTGCTAGCTGAATTGCTTGAGTTTCATTGGCTGGATCTCATCCACCAGGTGCATTTCCCCACACTGATGATCTCGTCGCCGTCGGCTAGAGCGAAGGGATTGAGCGGACTCGCGCGCAATCGCTCCCTGCTCACATTGTGTTACCTGTACTTCGGCTTGGGCTCGGTTGAGATCGGAGCCTTGCCCAGGCTGGAGCTTCTGATCAGTGATTATCAGCCGCCGCCTGAGGTCTATGAACTCGTCGACAAGAAGCTCACAGGTGAGCCTTTTTCCTACCAGGCCAGGTACGGCAGGGTCGACGTCACCTCATTCCAAACAGCCGAGTATGCGCTGGCCACTCAGTCGGGGAGAAGGAATTCTCTCGGAGTCACCAATACGACGAAACCGCTGCTGAGCTCCGAAAAGCAGGAGGTCACCGTCCAACTGCTGGCACGAAACCCCGGAACCTACCAGGGAGTGACGTTCCGCGTGAACGATGCGCTGGGCGACTTCAACCGCTACTGGGTTTCGTCCCTCCAGCACCGCAACATGGCAATCGTCAGCTACAACTTCGACCCTCAGCAGAGCCCAGTGTCTGAGATCTCATCTCGTGCCGTTCTCGGTCTGACAGAGGACATAGGCCAGGTGCTGGTCAACGGATTGCCATGGGGCGGAACGCCTCAGGCATTGGCTAACGGCGATGTTCTGGTCTACCGGATAGGCGGCGTATTCATAGGCATCCGGTTTCTCACGACAGATGTGATCAGAATAACCGACCACCCAGTTGCTGCGCGCGAGAGGCCGATTGTGCTCGAGCGAACAGGCGACGAAGTAGTGTTGACGAGCTACGTCGCCTATGCATCCGAGGAGTTCCCAGCAGACGCGGCGGATCGCCGCCTGGGGTATCTGCTGGTCATCTGCTCGCAGCAGGATTTTCCGACGCTGAATGAGTTCTGCCGCCACTTGTCCGAAATCGACGTCGACCAGACCCTCACTGGGAGCTTGCATGAGGTCGTCGTAAGATCCGGCGGGGATACGTTGGTGTTGCGAGAGGATCTGGCTACTAACACGATCGTAACTCGTGAGATCAATGAACTGGCTTACTCCAATGACTGCCTGCTGTGTTCGAAATATGTCTTCTATCGAGCCGGCGAACCCCTTTCGGCGAGACGTCTCGACCTCAACGGAGGAGTGCCCTATCCGCCGCAGCCTGCCGTAAGGCGTGGTGCCGCCATCCGGCTGGACCTGGCCGACGCGGCCCTCAATGCGACTCAAGCGGGCAGGCATAGCACCGCCGGCTGGGGCGGCCCTCAGAGCGAACAAAGGGGAGCGCCTTTGGTTTGCCCGGCACGGTTTGGAGTGGGAGTGAACATCCCGTTCTTCGGCCAATGGCAGGTCGAGTTGAGAGTCGAGCTTCTGAGGGCAAAGCCGCAGGCAAGTGCCACATTGCGCTGGAACAGCGACAGTGTCGGGCATCAGCCGTACACCGTGCCTCTGAACCTTCCAGTAGGGCGGATGCAACGGCTGATTACACCGCATCACTGGCTGCATCAGGGGACCCATACTCTGTGGTGGGAGACAGACTCAGCGTGTGTAGTTCACGAGATCCTCGTTACTAACGGTATTTGACCTGCACTTCCGATGGACGGAGCGTCTGGAAGACTGCAGGTTTCCTGGCCCAGAGTAACACGACATAAGGAGATTACCAGATGATCTACAACGTCAGAGATTTCGGTGCCAGAGGCGATGGTGTCAGTCTTGATCACGAAGCGATTCAGCGTACTCTGGACATGTGCGGCAGAGACGGGGGTGGGCAGGTGGTTGTGCCGAGAGGCACGTACCTCTGCGGAACAATTCGTCTGCGATCCAATGTGCGATTGCATCTAGACATGGGTGCGGTGATCCTGGCTGCGGAGGATGAGAGTCACTTCCCGGAGATCTGCAAGACTCCTTTCGGAAACCTTCCTGGACAGATACAGGCACTTCTTTGGGCCGATCATGTAGAGAACCTGACGATATGTGGTGACGGGATTGTCGATGGCGGGCAGAACAAGCCCCTCAGGAGCAATGATGCGGTTGGCGTTAAGTTCAGGCCAGCCTTGATCTTTTGCCGGGATTGCAGGAACATCAAGTTCATTGATGTGACGATGCGCTATGCCAGCTTTTGGACTCTTCACTTGCTGAGATGCACAGATGTGGCTGTGAGAGGAGTCACTATCCTCGCCAACCAAGATCGCATCAATACCGACGGAATCGACCCGGATGGTTGTAAAGATGTGAGAATCAGTGACTGCGATATCACGACGGGCGACGATTGCATTGTAATCAAGAGCACGGAAGGCGACCTCTCAGAGAACATCACGGTCACGAATTGCGTCCTGAAATCGAAGCAAGCAGCCCTGAAGCTCGGCACGGAGGCTATCGGAGATATTCGGAACGTCGTCTTCTCGAACTTGGTGATCCGCAGCAACGTCGGCCTTGCCCTGTATATGAAAGATGGAAGCACCTATGAGAACATCATATCGAGCAATATCATAATGGACGTGACCAACGACTTCCCCTTGATTCTGGACATCACTCCGCGGTACTATAGAGAACCGCGTATTGGGAAAATCCGTAACGTCACTCTTAGCAACATCGATCTAACGGGGAAAGGCAGGTTTTACATCGAGGGGATGCCGGGCAGCCCTGTGACCAACGTAAGCCTTAGGGATATTGCGTGGACGATAACCGGACCATGCCGCATAGAGTCGGCAAGAAAGCCTATTGGAGCACGTCGAGTAGAGCTGGATCCCAATAGCCCGAATCACGCGACCCAACCGTATCAGTTAATCATAGTCAACGCACAAGGTGTGAGTGTTGATGGCCTGAGACTGTACGATCGGACAGGGGCTGAGCTGAAGAAACGGGGATTGCTCTACATATCAAACAGTGGCAATATCGATATCAACAACGTGCAACCAGCGGCGGGACGCGTGCGCCATGCGGTTGCAGTTAGGGACAGCACAGAGGTCAGGCTGAATGGCAAGGCGCTATAGGTATACGGACGACGCGAAGGGATGTGCGATTCAGATGAAGGTCAACCGCAACATCAAAACGCCGCTCTATCGGCAGGTCTATGAGGCAATCAAGGCCGATATCCTCAACAACCACTATCGCGAATCCGATTTCCTTCCCTCTGAGAGGGAATTGGGTGATATGTTCCAGGTCGATCGAGTGACTGTGAGAAAAGCACTAGATCTGCTGGTTGCCGAGGGGCTGGTCGAGAAGACAGCCAGCGTTGGCACACGGGTTAAACTGCCGGATTACAGCCTCATCACCGGAAAGACGATTATGTTCATCCTGCCGAAGCGGGGCAATGAAGACGAACGCATCACTGGTTCTTTCAACTCGAACCTGTTTTACGTGGTGGAAGAGGAGTGCAAGGAACGCCGGTGCCGGGTCATCTATACGACAATCGACGAGGACGAGCGCCTGGTGGAATGCCTCAAGGGCTACGATATCGCCGGAGTTATATTCGTAAGCAAGAACGACATCAGAGTGTACGAGGAGGCCAAGAGCCTCGGCATCCCCACCGTCCTGGTGAACGACTACTACCCAGGGTTCAACAGCGTCTTGATTGACAACCAAACGGGAGCATACGAAGCGATTCGATACCTACTGGATCGAGGGCATTCCAAGATTGCTGCGATTGCAGGGGTCCCGGAGTATCCGGCTTCCCAAGAACGTCTGGTGGGATTCTGGCGGGCTATGGTCGATGCGGGGTTAGATCTCAATCAATACCCAGTTCAGCACGGCTATTGGACGTATGACGGCGGATATGAGTGCATGCATAGGCTGTTGTCTGATTTCGAGGATGATTGTCCCTCAGCGGTCCTTGCGTTCAATGACTGGATGGCATACGGCGCCATCCACGCAATCGAGGAGTATGGAATGAGGGTCCCGGACGACGTGAGTGTCGTGGGGTTCAACGACATAGACCTGCCTATTGCAGGCAAGCTCAAGCTGACCACAGTCAGGGTTGACATAGACCTGATGGGGAAGTCCGCAGTGGAGTATCTGCAGAAGGTGGTTGAGAACAACGATGGGACAAGCCTGAAGATCGTCGTGCCGACGAGTCTCATCATCGGCGACTCCGTTAGAGCGGTGGAGGCCACCTAGACAGCCGCGCAGCTGAAGGCGCCGGTGTTCTCGGCTGCCTTCGGCGGTGCCGTTGCTATTGGGCACTCTCAGAGCTGCGTTCTGGAAGGCAACCGCCTCAGGTAACCAGCAATCGGCTTATCTGACCATAGCTGCGCCTCGATGTACCGCTCAGGCCCATGTCGGCCATCACGGTTCCACTCCTGCGGCAGGCCGTATGTCTTGATCAGATCCGGCAGCTCGGAAAGAGTATAGACCTGGCATCTGTAGGGTTTGCCATCAAGGTATCTCATGGTCGGGAACAGATCACCGTACGTGAAACTGACGATATCCCCGCTGAACAGATCTATGGGCACGCGGAGTTCCTGTCCGCACTTGTACCACGTCAGCAGCCAAGGGCACTCTCCAACGACAAGGTAATGCGGCCTTTCACGCTGCGGCTTTCCGCCTTTCTCTATGAACATCCGACGGACCCGGTCCTCCAGCTCTCTTCGTATCTTGAGGTAGTCCGGGCTGCGCTTGCTCGCAAACACCCGGCCCTCTCGGCGAATGCGTTCCTGGATCTCCTCGGCCTCTCTGATCGGCAGGTCAGACAGGTTGAGGAAGGGCCCTAGTTCGGCCTCGTAGTAGTGGCAAAGGAAGTTGGGTACTACCTGCTCGGTCTTGCCGTCCACCGCGTCTGATCACCTCACCTGCCGTCTCACGCAAAGGCTCAGAAACCGTTCTTCTCCGTGCAGGAACCTATCCCTGCACCACCTGCGCCTTCCTCCCGCCGACCGCGTTCCGCTCCTTCTGCCCGACACTCAGCCGACTCACGACCATTAGGCCTGCTCTATGGCTCTACGAGCGTGGCAGACAGGCCGTATGGCGAGGATGGCAAGACTCGCAGATGGCATCGAGAGGAAGGAATAGCGATTGTCAACGTCGAACATCAGTACCAGATGTTGGCTGAATACTCTGTAGACCATCAACCTGTGCCTGGTCTCTGACATTATGTCTCAGGTGGCGGGCTCTTGGACGTGCCCTTCGACCGGTGTGCGACACGTTCCCTTTTTGGCTCCGCGGGGAGGTTGGCTCGCTGACTGCCTCACGATAGACGAGAAGGAGGAGGAGCGGTTATGCCTGAATACTACGTCAGCAAGGCTGCACAACCGAACGGCGACCATGAGGTCCATCAAGCTGAGTGTGAACATCTGCCGGCAGAGGAGAACAGGATCTACTTAGGCGTATTCGGCGACTGTCACAGCGCTATTGCGCAGGCCAAGAGGTACTATGCTAAGGTCAACGGATGTAGCTCGTGCTCACAAGCGCGTCATACAGGTTAGGACTGAGGCCATATCGATCGAGAGGGATACCCCTGAGGGTGATTATCCGAGAAGGTACAGGCAGACAGCGAAGCAGTGGATGAGTCCGACGCATAGCAGCTCGGACTCATCCTCATTTCTGCGGGTTGTCTCTCCAGGCCTGATACCGGTGCCCACACTGGCACAGTCAGCCCACTTAGAGCGTCCCTATGGTGCCTTTCCACTCCTGGACTCGCGGCCGTCAGTAGTCTCGGTTGGCTCGGTAGTAGTCCATCATTAGGTCGTAGCTGCGTCGCGGCATGCCCTTGAATATGACGTTGCTGGTCGAGAAGATGTACCCTCCTCCGGGCTTCCCGTGCTCCATTGCATATCTGCAGCTCTCAAGGATTTCCTCGTCCGTTCCCGTCTGCATCAGTGCGCAGTTTACGTTTCCGATAAGGCAGATCCTGTCGCCGTAGGCCGCCTTTATCTGGGCGATGTCTACTCCTGCCATGGGGTCGAGCGAATGCAGCCCATGAGGCCCCGTCTCAAGAATCTGGTCGAGTATCGGCATTATCTGGCCATCCGTGTGCTTGATCACATACGCCCCGAGGCTCTTGTACCCTGCGACGAGTTGCTTGAGGAACGGAGTAATGAAATCCGCGAACATGCTTGGCGACAAGAAGGGACCCGAATTGAAGCAGTAATCCGAGCACAAGATGAACCCATCAAGCCCGGCGTCAAGCAACTTCGGGGCGTGTTCGAGCGCCCGGTCCACCTTCGCCTGCTCATCAGCGAGAACTGCATCCCTGTGGTCGTGCAGCCTGAACACGAGTTTGAGCATGCCTTCGCCGTCAGGAATCCCCAACGTCGTGTCACCGTGTGCCATGAGCAGGTGTTTACCGCCGTCGATCTCCCTGAGGACCCGTATCCCCTCGACGTAAGAGTCCTGGTCCGGCCGCGTCACACCGGAGTACATGATGATGCAGTAGTCGAACCTGTCTGCGATATCGACGAACAAGCGGGCGTCGCGCTCGAGGAGGCGGCCGCGTTCGCCGATCGAGGCAGTCTTCCACTCCTCCGGTGTTGATAGGCCACGGCCGAAGTACTCCTGTGTGAGCTGCATCTCCAGTTCGAAGTGAGGTACCACATCGGGTTGTTGCAGTGTAAGGGCAAGAATTGCGCGATCTCTAGGTTGCATTGTCACTGACCCCCCCCTCTCGGAATACAGACCCTTAAGTCCTTCTTCACATCTCGTCTTGGATCATTTGCTTCAGTTCCCTGAGTGACGGAACTCTGCCAGTGGTTTTGACCTTCCCATCTACTACTAGACCCGGCAGCTGGATGATTCCTGTCGCCACGATCTCCTCGATGTCCGTAACGTAGAAGACATCAGCCTGAACGCCTAGTTGGCCTACCGCATCCTTCACTAGTTCGAGCAGTCTCTTGCAGCTCGCACAGCCTGACCCTACGACCTTGATCTCCATCCGGCAACACGAATGCCCACATTGAGTGCTGCATGAGCAATCTGCAGCGAGTTCCTTCGCTTCGACATCCGCAGAGGCCGCAGCCGGCTTTCTAGCCTGGATCAAGGCTGACACCACGTAATCAGTTATTGGGGTGCCTGGGACCCACTCCCGCATATAGGATCGGCTTTCGTCTTGCGGTGTCACCTGAACCTGCTCGAAGCCGGCAGACCGCAACATGTCCTGGATCTCCGCCAGAGTGGATGCTCCGGCAATGCACTGTGTGTGCATGGCCAGATCTGCTCTGATGTCTTCCGGTATGTCCGCGACTGCTATCACATCACTGATCGCCAACCGTCCTCCGGGCCTTAGCACGCGATAGGCTTCCTCAAAGATTCTGGGTTTGTCTGGAGACAGGTTAATGACACAGTTCGAGATGATCACGTCTACCGTGTTGTCTGCGAGGGGCAAGTTTTCGATCTCGCCTAGACGGAACTCGACGTTGCTGTAGTTGCCCTTAGCCGCGTTTTGTCGTGCCTTGGAAACCATCTCGGGAGTCATGTCAACCCCGATCACGCGGCCGGTCTCACCAACCTGTGCGGCAGCGAGAAAGCAATCGAGGCCTCCGCCACTGCCCAAGTCAAGAACGACTTCACCCGGCTTAAGGCCTGATATGGCCAGAGGATTGCCGCACCCGAGTCCCATGTTCGCTCCTTCAGGGACAGCCTGTAGATTGTCGCGCGAGTAGCCCACGGCCAGGGAGGCTGACTCAGAAGTCTGTCCAGATGGTCCGCAGCAAGATGAGCTCGAGCACCCGCAGCCGCTACTTCCTGAGGTCGCTACCTCGCCGTAGTTCCGTCGTACTGCATCACGTATCTTTTCGTTCTCGGTGATGGTGCGCGATTCCCTATGATTCATCTATACCACACTCCTTCTTTGGACGCATCATATGAACCAGTGTGCAAATGCATTGAAGGCATACCCTATGAATGTGATCCCCAAAGTGACAATGCCAACGAATATGGCGAGCAACCTCGTCTTCACTACCTTCTTGAGCAGTATTACCGACGGCAGCGATAGTGCTGTGACCGCCATCATGAAGGATAGGACTGTGCCGATGCCGACACCCTTGGCCACAAGTGCTTCGGCAATCGGCAGCGTGCCAAAGATGTCTGCATACATGGGAGCGCCGACAAGCGTAGCTATCACCACTGAGAAGACATTGCCTTTACCCAAGATGCTCGCGATGATGCTCTCCGGAATCCAGTTGTGTATCAATGCGCCTATCCCTACACCTACCAGGACGTATGGCCACACCTTCTTTAGAATGTCTGCTACCTGTTCTCTGGCAAACACCAATCTATCTCTGCGAGTCATGCCTGGAGCCGACGATGGAGCGCAATCGCATGTCTCAGTGCTTTGGCCGATTCTCGTCGCGGACATCCTGGCCCTAGCCAGTACGAAGTCCTCGATGTACCTCTCCAGCTTCAGTTTGCCTATGAGAGTGCCCCCTGCCACAGCCAGGACAAGACCTACCAAGACATAGGCGATTGCAATGCGCCAGTTGAAAATGCTCGCTAGTAGGAGCACCGATGCGAGGTCGACGAGGGGCGAGGAGATCAGAAAGGAGAACGTCACGCTGAGCGGCAGTCCTGCTCTGACGAATCCGATGAAAAGCGGGATAGATGAACAGGAGCAGAACGGAGTCACCGTGCCGAGAAGCGCGGCCAGCGTATTTGCGCCTATCCCATGGAACCTCCCGAGGATCTCCCTTGTGCGTTCAGGAGGAAAGAAGCTCTGAACGTACGAGATGCCGAAGATGAGGACAGAGAGCAGCACGATGATTTTCACTGTGTCATAGACGAAGAAATGCGCACTTGCACCCAGCTTTGTCGAAGTACTGAGGCCGAATACTCCCTCGATCAGAAGCCGAACGGCCTCAGATAGCCACTCCATCCGGAGAACTTGGTCATTCAACAGTCCGAGGACACTGCGTAGCCTTTCCATCAGAAGTTGCACTCCTCACGACTGCGACTGAGTGCGCCAGTATCATTCGCTATGTCGGTGATGAACTCCACTAGTTCGCTGATCCTGCTGTGATTCAGGGTATACCGCATCCATGCGCCGTCGCGCACGCCATTGACCAGCCCGCTATCTGTCAGGATCTTCATGTGGTATGAAAGCGTAGGCTGAGTGATACTGAACTCCTCCAGGATCTTGCAGGCACACAGCTCACCACCGGCCAGCATGTGAACGATCCTGAGTCGGGTCTCGTCAGCCAAAGCCTTGATAGCTCTTGCGTAGTTGTCATACGAGCGCTTCATATTGACACCTCTCAATGATATAGCCAAGAGCCTATTACATAGACAATAATCTATTACATAGAGGAGAGTCAATATGATTGTACTCACTGCGTTCAAGAGTGTCAATGCTCCTGTACGGGTTTGTGCCGCGCGCCTCAATTGCAGGCTTCCGCCGCAGCGCTGCTAGCGGGCAAGCACGTGGTTTCCACAAGTCTGCACATGTTGTGAAGATATGCCATTCACGCTATAATGAGGGTGAGAATTCCTGGAGAACGGCTAGGAAGAGGGGAGGACCATGACTACGTACGAAGTAAGTACTGTCATCAACCGGCCGGTTGACATCGTTGTCAAGGCACTGATGAATCCAGACAATTTCGTCTACTGGCACACAGGTCTGGAGAAGTATGAACTTGTACAGGGGAAACCTGGAGAGGTTGATTCGATCGGTCGTCTCCACTACTCTAAGGACGGCAATTCATATGTAGTCGAACACAAGCTGGTCTACATGGATCCAGGAAGGAAGTACGTATCGCAAATTACCGGAGATACTCTGACTGCCAAGGTGGAGACGACACTGATCTCTCAAGGGAACATGACTGAGGTCTACAGACTGTGGTCAGGCAGAGCAAAGGCGCTTCCCCTCAGGTTCATGCTGCCACTCTTGAGAGGCAAGATGATGAGGCAATCCAAGGCTGAACTCGAGACATTCAGGGAGCTGGTGGAGAGCAAGGGGGTTGATTTCAGCGCATAGCAGGGGGGCAGTCATATTTGATGCCTACGGTACGCTGATCGATTCGTCAGACGGATCTGTGCGCGCCACCAGAACTAAGCTGTACATCGGATCCACATCAGACCATCGACCCCTGATGGATGATGTCCTCAGAAACGGAATCATGGTGGACCACGTCTTTTCCTCAGAGAGCCTGCGGGCGTACAAACCTCATCCCGCGTTCTATCATGCTATTCTAAAGCACATCGGTTGCGATCCTTCGGACACGGTGTTTGTAGGAGACTCTCTTCACGACGATGTCTGCGGCCCCTCCATGTATTGCTGTAGCAGCCCAGGTTCAGGTCGTGTGTGATGTTTTTGTTCCCTGTGTTTGTTTGTGTTTGGTATAATCGATTTAGGTTGCCTGCTGCGGCTGCGGAGTCTGCGCAGCTATTGGTTTCGAAATCGTGTGATTTCACAGAATCATGGCTTCTCTGGAACTGCAGGCGGCAACCAAAGAGCGCTAGTGATCGGGCTAGAGTATTGAGGAGGCAGTAGAGGTGGATAAAGAGAACTTCTTTGAGGTGGTACAGGGTCAGCTGGACGAGTTCGCGAGCAAGCACGGATTAGCACCCGATGCTCACGCGATTCTCAGAAATCCGCTGAGGGAGTACCACCTGCTGTTGCCGGTTCGCATGGATGACGGTTCTATCAGGGTGTTTCAGGGGTATAGGGTTCAGCACAGCGACGCGCGGGGCCCTGCTAAAGGAGGAATACGGTTTCACCCCGCTGAGACTATCGACACCATCAGAGCACTCGCCATGTTGATGACGTGGAAGTGCGCGCTCGCAGACCTTCCACTGGGAGGCGGAAAGGGCGGAGTTGTCGTAGACCCTGCATCACTCTCAGACAGCGAGAAGGAGAGGCTCTGTCGCTGCTTCATTAGAGAAATGGCGAAAAACGTCGGACCTTCGGTCGACATACCTGCGCCTGATGTCGGCACCAATTCGCAGATGATGGGCTGGATGATGGACGAGTACATCAAGATAAAGGGAGAGTTCCAGCCTGGCGTGGTCACAGGCAAGCCCCTGTGCATCTGCGGTTCGCTCGGCAGAAGGGAAGCGACCGGGTTCGGCGTCATTGTATCCGTTCGCGAGGCTCTCAAGTTCCTGAATCTCTCTCCGGAGACTTGCCGCGCTTCGATCATGGGTTTCGGAAACGTAGCGCAGTACGCTGCCACCAACTTCGTGCAGCTTGGCGGCACAGTCGTGTGTGTATCGTACTGGAACCGCAACGACAAAAGGGCGTACACGATATCCAAACCTGACGGGGTGGATCCGTTCTTCTTGCAGACAATAACCGATCAGTACGGCGCCATAGACAACGAACGGGCGCGCTGCGCAGGGTATGAGATAGAAGACGGCGACGCTTGGCTGTCAAAAGAAGTGGAAGTGCTTATCCCTGCAGCGGTCGAGGGTGTCATTACCGGCGAGACCGTCGGCAGACTCAGTCCCAGGGTGAGGATCATAGCCGAGGCAGCCAACGGACCGACCACCGTGGAAGCCGACGCAGTGCTCAGAAGCAACCCGCGTGTCCTGGTGATCCCCGACTTCCTCTGCAACGCCGGCGGAGTGATCTGTTCGTACTTCGAAGGCGTCCAGAACAGCATGAATCTCTATTGGGATGAGAAGGAAGTAAACCACAAGATAGAGAGCAAGATGATGAGCGCGTTCTGGAAAGTGGCTGAGATGGTCAAGCAGAAAGGCATGTACATGCGGGACGCCGCATACATGCTGGCCGTGCAGCGGGTCGTCGAGGCAATGAGGCTCCGCGGATGGATCGACTCAGAGACCCGCACGTTTGCCAAGAGCGAATCGTCTGACGAGGAACTCAAGAGGCTCAAGTGCAAGGTCTCCGACCTGACCAGAGACGCCTCAGGAGTCCTCAAAGAGATCGAGGCGCTCGCGAGCGACAGCGAGATACACAAGAGAGTGAGCCTGCTCAAGGATTGCCTGGACCGCGTTGCGAGAGAATGCGGAGCTAGGTAGGCAAGATGCCAGCCATTTGAAAGACTGTAAGATGATTGAGCGGAATTCCACTTGCGTTCTGTCTTGGCAGGCGCGATAATGGGGATGACCTCATACGTGCGCGTACAACCTGTTCTACTTACGTGCACGGGCACGTACGATTTTCGACAACGGCAAGGCGGCTTGAGCACAGCAGGCGGATAGAGAGCCGATTCAGGGAAGGCGCATTTCCATGGGCGTGACGATCAACGACATCGCCAAAAAGGCAAAGGTTTCGCGAGGCACTGTTGACAAGATTCTGCACAACAGGCCGGGGGTCAGCGACGAGGTCAGGGCTGCTGTGCTGCAGATCGCGAGCGAGCTAGGCTACAAGCCAAACGTGGTCGGAAAGGCCCTGTCACACCAGAAGAAACCCCACAAGATCGGTGTGATATTTCCTGCCAAGAGTGTGTTCTTTGAGCAGCTTCAGAGCGGCATAGATGCCGCGCACCGGGAGTATGAGGATTACGGTCTGGTCATTGAGTGCAGAGCAATGGCCCCGCTGCTTCCGTCTGAACAACTGCGTCTCATAGACTCGCTGCGAAGCGAGATCTCAGGCCTTGCCCTGGTGCCTATAAACCACGCAGCTGTAGGCGAGAGAATAGATGAACTGGTTGATGAAGGGCTGCCAGTGGTCACATTCAACAACGACATCAAGTCCTCGAAGAGACTCTGCTTCATCGGTCAGGATGCCATCAACGCAGGCAAAACTGCGGGCGAACTCATGGGCAAGACACTGGGAGGCCAGGGCAGAGTCATCGTCATTTCCGGCCGTGTCGACATGCTGCATTTGAGCCAGCGGACAGAGGGATTCACCAGCCTCATCAAAGAGGAGTTTCCTGATATAGAGCTGGAGAGCATGAGGGCGCCTCATGGAGTTGAAGGACCGTTGAGGAGGTCGATGGTATCGTACTTCGAGAAGAACAAAGCTGTGAAGGGTGTCTTCGTACCGGACGGCGGCATTGCGGGGCTGATAGGCAGGATAATCGGCGAGGCGGGGCGTAAGGACATAAAGGTCGTCGTGTTTGACCTCCTTGGCGATACGAAAGACTTGATAATGGAAGGCATCATTGATTTTGCGATAGACCAGAACCCCTTTGAGCAGGGATATAGAGCGATCAAGGTGCTGTTTGACTACATCTACGCAAAAAGAGAACCTGAGCAGGAGTACCAGTATACTGACATCAGTGTCAAGATGAAGTACAATCTTTGATTGACAATACAGCGGGAAGGTAAGTGATTAGCATTAACACGAGAAGCCGATTGCTGGCCAGACTAGCGGATATCGAGAAGCAGCCTACTGGATACTGGGGACAACGCATACTCGCACAGATACGCTACGCGCTGGAACTGACCCGTGATCAGGGCGTGGACAAGCAGCAGGCTATCGAGGAGGCAGCGCGCCTGGTTCTTGAGGGGTTCGAGAAAGACGGCGCGATCACACGTGAGACTTGCAGGCGTGCTGAGGCGGCTCTCTCAAGTCTGTCAGCGCTCGCAAAGCAGCACAACGTGATGTGCATCTCGCACGCACACATCGACATGAACTGGATGTGGAGTTGGCCTGAAACAGTGGCCATCACACTTGACACGTTCCGCACCATGCTCAAGCTCATGGAGGAGTACCCCGAGTTCACCTTCTCTCAGTCTCAGGCCTCCGTCTACAAGATCGTAGAGGAATATGATCCGGAGATGCTCTCGATCATCAAGTCGAGAGTCAAGGAGGGGCGCTGGGAAGTAACTGCCTCCACGTGGGTAGAAGCGGACAAGAACATGCCGAACGGCGAGAGCATGGCTCGTCACTTGCTGTATGCGAAGACCTATCTGAGCCGGCTCTTCGACATACCGCTCGACGACCTGTTTCTCGATTTTGAGCCGGACACCTTTGGGCATAGCGCTAACGTCCCTGAGATTCTGAACAAGGGCGGAGTGAAGTACTACTATCACTGCCGCGGGTACAATGCCAAGTACCCGGAATACCACCTATACCGGTGGGTTGCTCCGTCCGGCGCATCGGTGCTGGTCTACCGTGAACCCTTCTGGTATCTGGGCGAGATCGATCCCTCCATCGTCTACTACGGTCCGGAATTTCGCAGGAAGTGCGGCCTCGACACCATGCCGAGAGTCTTCGGTGTAGGCGACCATGGCGGAGGCCCGACTCGGCGCGACATCGAGCGGATCCTGGACATGAACACATGGCCGATATTCCCGCAGATACGCTTTGGCACGCTTCGGGAGTTCTTCGCTATTGCCGAGTCGCAGGCTGTCAACGTGCCTGAAATAAGAGGCGAGTTGAACGTCGTGTTCACGGGCTGCTACACATCTCAGGCCCGAGTCAAGACGGCCGGGCGGAAGGCAGAGGCCGGCCTCTTCGACGCCGAGTTGTTCAGCACCATGTCGACACTCGCAACCAAGGCGCCATACCCGCAGCAGGCCTACAAGAAGGCATGGACAAATGTCTTGTTCAACCAGTTCCACGACATCATCACGGGTTCGGGCGTCAGAGATACTCGTGAATACGCGATGGGGCTTTACCAGGAAACCATGGCTACGGTTCAGAGCCAGAAACAGAAGGGTCTGTATAGGATCTCGAGCAGCATCGACACGAGCGGCCTGATTGCTGAATCTGAGTCATCGGCGACCGTGTCCGAGGGAGCAGGTGTTGGCTTTGGGATCTCGGCGTTCCGAGTCTCGCAAGTGGGCAGAGGAAGAGGCAAGACCAGGCTGTTCCATGCGTTCAATCCGTCCGGGAGAGAGCGGAGCGAGCCGGTGGAGATCGTGATATGGGACTGGCCTGGCGACGTTCGCCGGATGAAGTTCGCCGGTCCGAATGGTGAGACTCTGCAGCATCAGCTCATCGAGCCGAACGGTCAGTACTGGGGGCACAAATACGTAAGGGTATTGGTGCAGGCCTCAGTTCCTCCGTTTGGATACACGACTTTGGTTCTCACGGAGACCGAAGAGCGCGTCGACGATTACGACTTCGGCCCGCACCAGCGCGTGGAAACGCCGGATGAGTTCGTGCTCGAGAACTCCAGTGTCAGGGTAGTGCTGAACCCGCAGAATGGAGCGCTGGTTTCGTTTGTCGATAGGTCCACCGGAACGGAGTATGTCGACCCCACCCGGACTACCGGAGTGTTCCGGTACATTCTCGAAGACGATGCCAAGGGGATGACCTCCTGGCAGGTAGGCCGGTACATGCAGGTCAACGAGCTGACCGGCAACGTCAAGGTGCGCTATGCAGCCCGCGGCCCGCTGTATCAGGCTGTGGTCTGCACCACTGAGTTCGGCAACTCTTCTCTCAAAGTGGAGATCGGGCTTCGCACCGGAAGTCCGGTTCTTGAGTACTCGGTAGAGTGCGACTGGCACGAGATCGGCAGGCGCGGGAAGTCGGTTCCTCAGTTGGCATTTGCCCTGCCTATTCCGTTCACCTGCACGAAGTTCAGGTACGACGTGCCGTTTGGAGTGGTCGAGCGCCAGCCGCAGGATCTCGATGTTCCGGCCAACAGTTGGGCACTTGCGGTCCCCGATGATGCCTCCAAGAAGAGCGTCATCCTGATGAGTGACAGCAAGTACGGGTTCAGAGGTACTGACCGGGAGATGTCGTTGACCTTACTGAGAGGCTCCTACGACCCCGATCCTTACCCGGACCTCGGCATTCACAGGACGAGATTCGCCCTTGGTCCGATCGACCACTCCTCAAACTTGGGCTTGATCGGACTCGCGTTCGATTACAACCACCCGGTCGAGATAATATCAGTCGCACCATCCACGCAAGGAAACCTACCCCCGGCCTACAGCTTCTGCCGGATACAGAGGGGAAGCGTCGCAATTTCCACTGTCAAGATGGCCGAAGAGAACTGCGGCATTGTCATCAGGCTGTATGAGACAGAAGGCACAGATACTGACGTCGTGATCTCCCTGGCAAAGCCGGTCAAGAGGGCTTCTTTCACAGACGTGCATGAGCGGCCTGTGACAGGAGCGATCAGAGTCTCAGGTAACCAAGTGTCCTTTGTTGTGAAAGCCTCCAGCGTACAGACGATCTGCATCGAGTTTGACGGTGAGTAGCACTGAGTAACGATCGGGTCGCTTCTCACTGTGCACTGCACAGTGAGAAGCCCCGAACAGGGCCTGCCGTGCACAAAACGTGCTCGTGCAACGCTGGGGAATCGTTCTTGAGGTGAGTTACAGGCCTCAAGGTCGTGGTTCATTCACGGGGGTGTCGGCAACCGGAAGGAGGTGAGCAGCTACAGATTTCAATAGGGGCCAAGAGTGGATGACTATCAGTACCACACGTTTGACCTGGCCGGCTGGGTCCTGCCCGTCAACGCCTACGTTCTTCCGTATGCAGATGTGGTGATCGACGCTCCTTCCTCCAGCGAGCTCAACCTGACGGACAAGTCGGTGCCGTTTTTCCAGATGGTTGTCCATGGGTTCATCGACTATGCCGGTGATCCACTCAACTTCTCTCACGACATGGAGTACGAGTTGCTCAAGATGATAGAAACAGGTGCTTATCCATACTTCACTCTGATGTATGAGGACAACTCCGTTCTAAAGAACACAGACTTCGATTATCTGTTGTCCACCAACTACAAGAGATGGCTGCTCAGGATTTCTGAGATATACGCGGCGGTCAACCATGCTCTTGCACCTGTCCAGGACCAGAGAATAGTGTCCCACGAAGAGATCGTTGACGGCGTGTACAAGACCACGTATGAAAACGGGTACTCGACGATTGTGAACTACCGAGAAGACCCGGTAAGCATTGGAGACATCGTAGTGGATCGGAGAAGCTTCAAGGTCATTACGCTTCCGATGATGAGCCCCTTGATACTGACCAACATCGTGTATACGATCATCGATTCGTTTACGGCCAACAACAATCAGATAGTTCGCATGATCAGGGCAGTACGCGTAACCAGTACCGGCTATGGCATAAGCGCTGCGATGTCTTGGATCTATTTCGCTCTGATCGCAGCGGTGCTCGGCATCGTGATCGGAGTGATCTCAAAAAGAGTCTTCTACATGGAATAGGAGGACTGGCCGGTGAAAGTCAATCTGAGCTTGGCCAATCGGGTGAATACCAAGAGAGTGCCAGCGTACGTATGGCAGTTCGTCAGACTTGTGATGATCATTGGCATCTCTTATGTCATTCTCCTGCCCCTGATGAGCAAGCTTGTATCAACGTTCATGCAGGAGGCCGACGCTTACGACCCGACCGTTCGGTGGATACCGAAGCACTTCACTTTCGCTAACCTGAGGATAGCATGGGAGTACATGGAGTATCCAAAGGCGTTCGGAATGTCGTTGCTGATTGCTCTGTCTGTGACTGTCCTCCAGTTGGCATCTTGCACAATGATCGGCTACGGGCTTGCCAGGTTCAATTTCAGAGGAAGACACATCTGGTTTGGAATAGTTGTGTTCATGCTGGTAGTTCCGCCTCAACTCATACACACGCCACTGTATCTAAACTTCAGATTTTTTGATCTGTTCGGGTTGATTCCCGGAGGAGGGGTCAACCTCATCAACACGCCTTGGCCGCTGGCTCTGCTGGCAATCACGGGTACGGGGTACAAGAACGGTCTCTTCATCTTCATTGCGCGGCAGTACTTCAGGGGGATGCCCAAGGAGCTCGAGGAGTCGGCTTACGTTGACGGTGCGGGCGCGATTCAGACCTTTATCCGAATAATGGTGCCAGGTGCAGTGCCGATTCTGATAGTCATCTTTTTGTTTTCGTTTGTCTGGCAGTGGAATGACTCGTATTTCATCATGATGTACATGGGCGAGCGAAATGTACTGCCAGTCGCCCTTACTCAATTCGTGACCAGGTATTTCGTAGAGATGTCGGGGTTGTCAGCACAGCAGTTCGTGCTGTCTGTTCCCTATGCTTCAGTGCTTGAGAGTGCGGGCATGCTGCTATTTGTCGCGCCTCTGCTGATTCTGTACACCTTTGCACAGAGGTTTTTCATCGAGAGCGTTGAGAGAACAGGCATCGTTGGGTGAGCGAAGGAGAGATACATCATGGTTCAGCAAGACAAGGGGAAGCTCATATGGAGGTCCGGCAATAGGACTACGTGGATCGAACCCTATGGAGAGGACTCTATCAGGGTGCGAACCACGTTTGGCCCTGAAATGCCTGAGAGGCAGTGGTCGCTGCTGACGCCGCCGGCTCTGCGGCCCAAGATTGCGATCAATGAGAACAGCGCCGAAATGCAGAATGGAAAGCTAACTGCAATCATCGACGCCGCCGGCTACATAAGGTTCGTCAAGACAACCACCGGTGAACTGCTTACAGCTGAGAGGCCCCGAGGCCATGGAATGCGTGGTTTTGCACCTGTAGCGGGGGACTTGAACCGAGTCGAAGTGCTCTTTCACGCCTTCGAGGGCGAGAGGATATACGGTATGGGACAGCACCAGCACGGCTTCCTCGATCAGAAGGGATGCGTAATCGATCTGGTGCAGTGGAACACAGAAGTCAATGTTCCTTTCATGGTGTCCAGCCGAATGTACGGTTTCCTGTGGAACAACCCCGGAGTGGGCCGCGCCGAGTTCGGTCGAAACCAGACGAGGTGGACTGCAGAGGCGACCAGACTCATCGACTACGTGGTGATCGCGGGAGACTCCTATGCCGAGATACTCAACCATTACGTAGACATAACCGGGCATGCTCCGGAGTTCCCGGAATGGGCATCGGGGTTTTGGCAGTGCAAGCTCAGGTACAAGAGCCAGGATGAGCTGCTGGCCGTCGCACGCGAGCACAAGAGGCGCGGGCTCCCGATGTCGGTCATCGTCATCGACTACTTCCACTGGACGAAGCTTGGCGAGTGGGAGTTCAACCCGAAGCATTGGCCGGATCCTGAGGCGATGGTGAGCGAACTGTCTGATATGGGTATAAAGGTGATGGTTTCCATTTGGCCGACGGTGAACCCAGACAGCAAATACTTCGGCGAGTTGGAGCACAGGGGACTCCTTGTGCGAACAGAGCGCGGGTTGAACGCGTTGACAAGGTTTACTGATGCGGACGTGGCTCACCCTGTCTATACGCACACTCTGGATGTGACCAATCCAGAGGCCCGAGATTTCATATGGCAGAAGGTGCGAGACAACTACTACAAGCTCGGGATCAAGGTCTGGTGGCTCGACGCGATAGAACCGGAGATGTCCGTGTACGACTTCGACAACCTTCGCTACCACGCAGGGGCCGGCCTGGAAGTCAGCTGCATCTATCCCATGATGCAGCAGAAAGCCTTCTACGATGGGATGAGGTCAGAGGGTGAAGAGGAGATCATCACTCTCGGTCGTTCTGCATTTGCAGGAAGTCAGCGATACGGCGCCGCGGTATGGTCCGGAGATATCCCGTCCACGTTTGAATCACTTAGGGCGCAGGTCAAGGCGGGATTGAATATGGGCATGAGCGGGATTCCTTGGTGGACGACGGACATCGGCGGCTTCTATGGCGGAGACATAAGCTCTGACTACTTCCGAGAACTAATCGTCAGATGGTTCCAATACGGGGCTTTTTGTCCGATATTCCGGCTGCACGGCTGGAGGACAGACAACGGCGCTCAGATCGACTGGAAGGTTGGTGCGGACAACGAGGTCTGGTCATTCGGAGACAGAGCCTACGAGATCATCAGGATGTACCTCTTCATGCGCGAGAGGCTTCGTCCGTACATCATGAAGCAGATGAAGCACGCGAGCGACACCGGGACGCCCGTAATGCGGCCGCTCTTCTTCGACTTCATCGACGACGATGAAGCCTACAGACACGAGGATGAGTTCCTGTTCGGTCCGGACATCCTGGTCGCACCTGTGCTGTATGAAGGGTCGGAAGGCCGTCAGGTCTATCTGCCGGCAGGGGCTGATTGGACCGATGTGTGGACAGGTGAGAGAATGCGCGGCGGACGGACGGTGGAGGCGGAGGCTCCGCTCGAGAGGATACCTCTCTACCTGAAGAACGGGGCGAAGCTGCCTATCCTGTAGACCCTGATCAATATCGACATGGACTGAAGCTATAGGCTGGATCCTGCACCGTTCAACAACGACATGTTGGGAGTGTTTCAAACTATGCAGAACGTATCGACCTATGTCCCGACACCGGGTTCGGCGGCGAGCACAGTGTTTGCGGTTAGTGCCGACGAAGCCGATGTCTTCGTTGAGAAGTTCAGGTCGATCCACTATGCCAGATTCATTCGTGCAGAGGGTGCGAGAGTGCGCATACAGATCGCGGTCGGCGAAAAGGTCGAGTCGTGCAAGGTCAGCCCGGCAAGGCTTGGAATAGCCCCTGAGATCGACGGAAACAGAGTGAGCTTCCTCCTGCCTGAAAGGACGAGGCATCTCCTGGTCCGGGTCAATCAGTTGGAGGATCTGATCATACTCGCAGATCCACCGGAAACAGTAAAGCCCAAGCTAGGCGGTACAAACGTGGTTGACATCATGACCTTTGGCGTCGACAACACCGGGAACACAGTGGAGACCGACAAGATCCAGCAGGCGATAGACAGCGTCATAGCTTCGCCGGATAAGGACACGCTTTACTTCCCAAGAGGTTGCTACCGCACTGGAACTCTCAGGATCAATGGGAGCATGAAGATATACCTCGAAGAGGGAGCCTTGATCAAGGGGAGCTTGGGCTTTGACGATTACCCAGTATTCGAGCGGTACAGAAAGCGCAAGTTCCTGCTCGTGTATGATACGGATGGCTTCGAGCTGTCTGGGAGAGGGGTTATAGACGGCGAAGGAGCGGCATTGAACGACAAGTACCAGACAGACGAGAGCAAGTTGATAGATCTTTTCGAGACGATCAACTGCAGAAACGTGGTCATAAGAGACGTGATTCTGCGAAACAGCAGCAACTGGGCGTGCCTCTTGAGCAACACAGAAGACGCAGTGGTCGACAATGTCAAAGTTCTGAACGTCCCTCATCACCTGTGGATGGACGCGTTTGATGTGTCCTGCTGCAAGCGCATCTCATACGAGAACTGCTTTGCCTACTCACACGACGACTGCTGGGCGATCATGACGCTCAACAGATACAGGCGGCTGGAACGTGCAGAAACGAGCAATATTACGGTCAGGAACTGCACAGGATGGACTCCCTGCAGCGGGACTCGTATAGGCTGGAACAGCAAAGACAGGATCGACGGCATTCTCTTTGAAAACGTCGATTTTGTCTTCGCCGAGCTGCAGCACATAGCGATCCACCGGTTGAAGGGAGGAGCGCTGTACGGAACCATCGTCTTCAATAACTGCGGATTCGAGCGGTGTTCCGAGTCCAGCCGGTTCCTCCTCTGCGCAGGACCCGATCATGAGCCAGGTGAAAGTGTCGATGTAGAAGAGCTGCGTTTCATCGACTGCAGTATAGATGGGCCTGCGCAGGACCGCGCGGTGGTAAGGGGAGGAGCCGACTACGGCGTAAAGGAAGTCGTCTTCGACAATGTGTTGGCAGGAGGCAAAGCTGTAACGAGTGTCTCAGATCTGTCGGACATGGGGTTTGACTTCGTAAACGTCTCAGGGGTCAGTGTCGCTTCCAAGATCGGTGGCATCGGGTAGCGCATCTCCCGGCCTATGCCTGGGCTGCGACAGATACGGAGCTGGCAGTAGGCGAGCTGGATCCCTCCTGAGGCCTTTTGGCATGCAGCGCGCCGACGCGATAGGGGCGGAAGCGGCTGGCGGTATTGCCGACAGTCATCCATTGCTGTAACATAGGCTTTGGAAGGCTGTGGTCGGCTGAATCGCCGCGCCTGAGGCCGACAGGCTGCAGCACAGCGCTGGGATTGAGGCTATGGAAAACGTGGGTTGAGGCGCAGGTGCGCAGCAAGAAGCGCAAACGAGACTTGCTAAGGAGGGTTTGCCAGTGAAGCATTTCGATAAGCTCGAGGTCTGGTTCGTGACAGGGAGCCAGCACCTGTATGGCGAGGAGACGCTCAAGCAGGTTGCTGAAGACTCGCAGACGATCGCCAACGGTTTGTCGAACTCCGACGAAATCCCGGTTCGAGTCGTGTATAAGCCTGTGCTGACGACACCCGATGCAATAACGAACCTGTGTCTAGAGGCAAACGCCAGCCCCAACTGCATCGGCCTGATCACGTGGATGCACACATTCTCTCCTGCGAAGATGTGGATCAACGGACTGACTCTCCTGAGTAAGCCGTTCGCTCACCTCCACACTCAGTTCAACAGAGACATCCCCTGGGCCGAGATCGACATGGACTTCATGAACCTCAACCAGTCCGCTCACGGCGGCAGAGAGTTCGGTTTCATGGCGACCAGGCTGCGCCTGAACCGCAAGGTCATTGTCGGCCACTGGCAGGACCCCGAGGTACAGAAGGACCTCGCAGTCTGGATGCGTGCAGCGGCAGCTTGGCACGACTCTCGAGGCGCCAAGATCGCCAGGTTTGGCGACAACATGCGCGAAGTGGCGGTGACCGAGGGCGACAAGGTCGAGGCCCAGATCCGATTCGGGTATTCAGTCAACGGCTATGGCCTCGGAGACCTAGTGGCATATGTGAATCAAGTGGCCGATGCGGAAGTAGATCGGCTGGTGTCTGAGTATGAGGACAAATATGTGCTGGCCGAGACCCTCAAGAAGGGTGGGAGTCAGCGCCAGGCGCTGCGCACTGCGGCTAAGATAGAGTTGGGGATGAGAGCCTTCCTTGAGCAGGGCGGGTTCAAGGGCTTCACTACGACATTTGAGAATCTCCACGGTCTTGAGCAGCTTCCGGGACTTGCAGTTCAGAGGCTCATGGCGGACGGGTACGGCTTCGGAGCAGAGGGTGACTGGAAGACAGCGGCACTGGTCAGGGCTATGAAGGTGATGGGCACCGGCCTGAACGGCGGCACCTCGTTCATGGAGGACTATACATACCATCTCAAGCCCGGGGACATGAAGGTACTCGGCGCTCACATGCTGGAGGTATGCGAGTCCATAGCCGAGGGCAAGCCGTCACTCGAGATGCACCCGCTGTCGATCGGCGGAAAGGCAGATCCGGCCAGGTTGGTGTTCAACGTACCGGCCGGCCCGGCGGTCAACGCCACCATTGTGGACATGGGCAACAGGTTCAGGATGATAGTCAACGAGGTCCGAGTGGTTCCGCCGGATGAGCCGTTGAAGAAGCTGCCAGTGGCCAGGGCGGTGTGGGTGCCCAAGCCCGACCTCAGAGTCGCTGCGGCAGCTTGGATACTCGCAGGAGGAGCTCATCACACTGGATTCAGCCAGGCAGTCAACACCAGGCACCTTGAGGATTTCGCCGAGATAGCGGGACTCGAGTTCTTGGTAATCGGCAGCGGCACGACTCTGTGCGAGTTCAAGAAGGAACTCAGGTGGAACGAGATCTACTACCACCTGGCGAAGGGGCTGTAAGCGTCGCTACCGAGACCGATTGCCGCCTGACGGCCAGGCTGTAGGCGTCACCATCAGCCGGCATTCGGCTTAGCGCGGCGGCGAAACAGAGAAGTCGCGGACGCGAGCCTACTGAAAAGCGACTGAGAAGAGAAAGGCCGACCCTCGGACCGGATTCCGCCGGTTATGAAGGTCGGCCTTTGTGTCAATGCTCCGGCTTCTGCTTCAGTGCCTCTGCCTCTGCGTCTGCGCTCCAGTCTTTGCGTGAGGACTGCGGCCTCTGTCTCAATACTCCTGATACTGTCTCTGGAGCTTCTCCAGGCGGCCGGCGCTTCTAGACAGCCCTCCCAGCCGGTTTCGCTCCAGCCAGAGCAGTTTGTGGTTGTTGATCAGGCACTCCATGTCATGCTGCATCTCTTGAAGCCTCGATCTGATTTCACTTGACTTGCAGCATCCAGTGCCTTCTGCTGCGATGCTCAGCTTCACAAGACCCAGATCGACTCCGTGCTGGATAAACGCTATCGCGTTTCTGAACTCAGCGGCGATCAGCCCCGCATCGTCGCATCTCATCTGTGCTGCCGACAGGCGATTGCTGAGCTCCTCAACGTAGGCACAAGTCGCCAGCAGAGCTTCTTCTGTCAAGTCCTTCATCGGGGTCATGTCTAGCAGGCTGTGCTTCAGGATCTGGCATACCGCAGTATTGTTCGGTGTGCGTTTGCCCTGGAGCAGGTAGTAGTTGCCGAGATCGAGTGCGAATCGCCCCATGACCCGGTTCTCGTCCAGGAAGACCATGCGATCGAGGAATGATGCTAGATCCACGTCCTTGTTCTGTGCGCAGGCCCAGCTCACCGCTGCACCATAGGCGACGCCGGCGTAGCTCACAGGCCAGTACTGCCAGTGACCGTCGTCTCCCCAGTCGGTGTTCAGGAAGCCGATGGCCCCGGTGGCCAACCCGTTCTCCGCGGCGTTGAGCAGATTTTTCATCATGTTGTCGGTTCGGCCGGAGATGGAGTTCCAGCTGCTGGTGCCGGGACAGACATAGAAATCAAGGCCGGCATCGCGAAAGCGCTTGCACGTTATGTCAAACCGGTGCTCGGCCTCGTAGCCCCACTCCAGAGCAATGACATCCTTAGGCAACTCGGGAACCAGCTCAGGGTAGTGCCCGATGATGTCGCCCCAGAACATCATCCTCTTGCCTCGCTCAGACGCGAGATTATGTATCTTCAGCAGGTAATCGAGGTACACCCTCCCTGTACCCCGTTCCTCGCAGATCGCCTTGCTTTTCCCCTTACCGAGTTCCCACGTTTCGTCACAGCCGACATTGAAGAGGGTGGATGTGAAATACGGGAGCAGGTCGTCATACATGTTCCCTATCAGCTCAATCGATCCGGGGTCGTTCGGGTCTAGTGTCGTCGGAGGCCAGTGGATTCCGTGGAAGTCAAAGCCTTGCGGGCACTCTGCCAGGTGGTTGAACTTCGGGTGGGCGAGCCATGGAGCCATGTGTCCGAAGCTGTTCTGGTTCGGCACCAGCTCTATGAACCGCTCCTTGCAGTACCGGTCCAACTCCATGATTTCTTCGCCGGTGATGGGTGTCTCGTGTTCCCACATGAACGGATAGGACGCATAGGCAAACGGCGAACCCTCGATGTAGAACTCGAGGTGGTTGAGTTTCACATCGGCTATGAACTCGATTATTCGCTTAAGTGTGGACATCGTAGGGATCTTGTCTCTGCCAATGTCGAGCATGAGGCCTCTCGCCGGGAAGTCCGGCTCGTCCTGGATCTCCATCGCAGGCAGCGACCGGCCGCACTGCCTCGCCAGCTGCTTCAGGGTTCTTGTAGCGTAGAATGCCCCTGCGGGCTCGCTGTATCGGATCAGCACAGATTGTTCAGATATGAGCAGCTCGTAGCCTTGGTCAGCTATGCCGCTCTTGCGCTCAAAGACTATTGCTATCCTGGATGCAGCCCGAGGCCCTATGACTGCCGATAGGGAAACACCGCAGAGGTCTGCCAGCTCTCGTTTGATCTTGTCCGCAACCGGAAACAGGCGATCCTTGTCGGCCGGGTCAATAGATATGCAGTCGCCGTCCTTGAGTAAGAGACGTCCCTGCCGCAGCACCATGCTCTTGGGCACCGGCAGGAGAGTGATGTCGCTGATAGGCGATTCCATCGTTGAAAACCCCCTCTTCGCGATAGTCGGCCACTCGATGTCAGATAGAGCGTCTAGATGTCCCGAGGTTCTGCTGTCTTTTTGGCTGGTAAATCCGTAGAGAAGTTCGGCAAAGCGAGGGCATATCCTCCGGATTTGTACTCATTCTGAGATTCACCGCATATTCTGATTACTGCCGGATGGTTGGGTTGTATAGACTCTAGCCATGCTACTAGCGTGGTTCAGGTCAATCACCTTGTGGGGAGTGGCCATCATGAGGGGAATTGAGAACACTGCTCTTGACCTACTGCTCCGCAGTTTGGGCAGCAATCCAATGGACAAGCTGCCTGTGCTGCTCTCGATTGCTGAGAAGCTCGACAGGCGCAACCTGCGCACAAACGAAATCCAGCTACTGCGTCGAGTACTGACTGACAAGACGAGCATATGGTATCAGTTCACTGAAGGCCTGCTCAGCGATGTCGACAGGAAGTCTCTCCACAAGATCGTGGAGTGCCTTCTGGTGAACGCCAGTGTGACCGGGACTGAGCGTGCGCGAGCTCTGAAGGCCCAGTACGACTGCAATGTGCCTTGGGCCATCTTGATGGATCCCACGAGTGCATGCAATCTGTCCTGCGTCGGGTGCTGGGCTGCAGAGTACGAGCGTTGCAGCAATCTTTCATATGAGACTATGGATTCGATCTGTCGACAGGGAAAGGAGCTCGGCATCTACTTCTACCTGTTCTCCGGAGGGGAGCCGCTTGTGCGGAAGGAGGACATAATCCGTCTGTGTGACGAGCACCAGGACTGCTACTTCCTCTCGTTCACCAACGGGACGCTTGTCGACGATGAGCTCTGTCGAGAGCTGCTTCGGGTGGGGAATCTTGCCTTGGCGTTCTCGATCGAGGGCGACGAGGCAGCGACAGACATGCGCCGCGGGGCGGGCACCTGGGCAAAGGTAGTCGAGGCCATGCAGCGCATGAGGGAGCATCGCCTGCTGTTCGGGTACTCGACCTGCTATCACCGGTACAACACCGAGAGTGTGGGCTCTGACGAGTTCGTGGATCACATGATCTCTCTCGGCTGCCGGTTCGCCTGGAACTTCACATACATCCCTGTGGGCAAGGACGCTCGAGTTGATCTCATCGCAACGCCGGAGCAGCGGGAGTACATGTATCGCCGAATAAGAGAGATTCGCCAGACCAAGCCCATCTTCGCTTTGGATTTCTGGAATGACGGAGAATACACACAGGGCTGCATTGCGGGCGGGCGGATCTACCTGCACATCAATGCTTCCGGAGATGTAGAGCCGTGCGCGTTCATTCACTACTCCAACGTCAAGATCCACGACGTGACGCTGTTCGAGGCATTGCAGTCGCCGTTGTTCAAGGCGTACAGAGAGCGTCAGCCGTTCAACTGCAATTACCTCCGACCATGTCCGCTGCTCGACAACCCTGACGAACTAGTCTCGATGGTCAATGAGTCAGGGGCGAGATCTACTGAGGCGCAGGCGCCGGAGCCGGTGGAGGAGCTGTGTGCGAAGACGAGAGACGCAGCAGAGAAGTGGGCTGCGGTTGCGGACCGACTAATGAAGGAGAGCACAGAAGAGCCTGATGACGGCACTGGGGAGTGCGAAGCGCATCAGGAGCTGCGTGCCCAGGCGTCGCTGGTTTGAGAGGTGTGGCGGCGAGTTCCTCTCCCAGCTTCTTGTTCGGCTGCGAGAGGAACTCGTCCTTTTTCAGGATCCTTGTGCTGCACTTCTTGCCAGCCATCCTGATCATATCTGGTATCCGATCCGAGCTTGCTTTGGACCAGATGCTCCCGTATCATGGAAAAGGAGGTCGATTGCATGAAAGCGACGAGATTCCTGTTGTCAGGGTTTCTAGCGGCTGTCCTGCTGGTTGCGTATGCGGCAACCGGCACCTGCTCTGAGGCGGTCATTGTCGATGGCTATAACATAACTGCCTCAGTCTCCGGCACACCCTTGAAAGATGCCTATCAGGACTACTTCAAGATGGGTGTCGGTCTCAATGGGTACAACGTGCAGACCGATACCGTCAATTCGAGAGCAATGACTGAGATCATCAAGTATCACTTCAACAGTGTCACCTACAGCAACCTTATGAAGCCTGCATATCTCCTGGATCAGACGGGTAGCATCAGAAACCACAATGCTGGAATCGCTGAGCCGGCGGTCCGGTTTGATTCGGCGATCAGGGGTCTCGAGTTCTGTAAGAACAATGGAATCCAGATGCGTGGCCATGTGCTGGTGTGGCACAATCAGACGCCTGATTGGTTTTTCCGAGCTGGCTACACGGACAACGGTAAGTACGTAGACAGAGAGACCATGCTGGCTCGCCTTGAGAGCTACATAAGGCAGGTCCTCGAGTTCACCCAGAGGGAGTATCCGGGCGTGATCTATGCCTGGGATGTTGTGAATGAGGCAGTCGAGAATACCTGGGGCGCCTACGAAGTGCAATCGGGCTTCAACATCAGGACCAGGTACAGCGGGTCGACCGAAAATCCGTGGTATAAGGTCATCGGCGTGGATTACGTTGAGAAGGCATTCGAGTTCGCCAGGAAGTACGCAGGCCCTGATGTGAAGCTGTTCTACAACGACTACAACACCTTCCAGCCAACCAAGACGCAGTCCATATACAAGCTTGCATCCCACCTGAAGGCCAAGGGATTGATAGACGGCATCGGAATGCAGGGCTACATGGACTTGAACTACCCGGGCATTGGCGGCGGACGGGACAGCTTCAAGACCGCGCTGGCCAAGTTCGCCGAGCTAGGGTTGGAGATCCATATCACCGAGCTGTCGATCACAACCAATGGAAGCAGTGAGGAGTTGTTCAGGAGACAGGCCGAGAGGTATGAGGATGTCTTCAGAGTCTTGACCGAGCTTGACACCGCAGGTGGCGGGCCGGCCAACATAACCAGTGTGACCGTGTTCGGGCTGATGGACAACTACCTCCTCTATGACAACGACACAACCACGACTCGGCTGTTCGACGGACGGCTGCAGCCGAAGCCAGCGTTCTACAGCGTGCTGGGAGTTGGGGAAGGCCTGCAAGCCGGCGCTAGATAGTGCTAGGTAGCAGCAGGCACTAGAGCGGAGGCAGACGAGTCCCGGCTCCTGTGCTGTGATCACAGGGGCGTGGCTCGGAGTGCCCGCAGTGGGAAAATGCGCGCTTTTTCCAGGTGAGACGTTCAGGTGAAGTATAGAGGCAATGTCGATCGGACGTAGAAAGAACTCAAGACGAGTGTCACGGATTGGAGGATTAACATGAAGCGTCTATCTGTAGTTCTAGCGGTCTTAGTTGTACTGATTGCCGGAATCTCATGCATGGCATCCCAGCAGATCACTGACAGCCATCGCCAGGCTGCTGAGGAATTGCTTGTGGCGATGGGCATGGAGAGAACGCTGGAGGAGTCGATCAACTCAAACCTTAGCATGCAGCTCCAGCAGATGCCCCAGCTGGCTCAATATGAAGATGTCATGCGTGCTTTTCTGTACAAGTACATGAGCTGGGAATACCTCAAGGAGCATATTGTGCAGCTCTACGCCGAGGAGTTTACCGAACAAGAGCTGCGGGAGATCACAGCCTTCTACCGCACGGAGACAGGCAAGAAGCTCATAGAGCTGACTCCAGTGTTGATGCAGAAAGGCATGGCGATCGGTCAGAAGGCGGTTGAGGAACACCTGCCTGAGCTGCAGCAGATGATACTGCAGAAGATGCAGGAGGCCAACAGCGGTCAGTAGCCCAACAGCGGCGAGCAGCTCAACGGCGACTGGTTCGACAGCGGCAACTAGTAATACAGCGGGGAATGACTCGACAGTGGCGACTGGCTCAACTGCCGCAACTAGATAGGTGGGATCTAAGTGCAATTCAGCCGGGACGAGTATCTGGACCTGTTGACATTTAGATCGACCGAACGGCAGATGTTTGTGGAGCTCTTTGGGCTGTTGGTTGGCTTGGATGATGAGTGGAGGTCTCAGGGAGCCACTCAGGAGGAGATCGACCTGGTCGCGTTTGACTGGGACTTCGTGTCGACAGTTCACTGCCCCTGCAATACCTTTGCACGCGGTGGTCTCAAAGAGGTAGTCATTGATGAGACGGAGGAGTACATCCTGAAAAGAGACTACCTTGGCAGGACCATGAAGTTGATCAAAGGCTACGCCACCATACCTCTCCCGCTCGACTACCCGGTCAGGAACATGGATGACTGGCTGGCAGTCAAACCGATGTTTGAGTTCTGTGAAGACCGGATAGACATGTCTCGCATGGATTCCGTGAAGGAACAGAGGAAGCAGGGCAGCCTCGTAATAGCGAACATACCGGGCGGGTTTGACTTGCCCCGGCAGCTGATGGGCGAAGAGATGGCTTGCCTCGCCTACTACGAGCAGCCGGAGCTTATGCATGACATACTCGAGACGATCGGAGAGACAGCCTATCGGACGTTGGAGATCGTGAGCCGCCATGTCCAGATTGACCAGCTCTCCGTGCATGAGGACCTGGCGGGCAAATCCGGTCCACTGGTAGGGCCCAATCAGGTGCGGGACTTCATCAAGCCGTACTACCGCAAGGTGTGGGATATGCTTGAGTCCAGGGGCGCGGTGATCTTCCAACAGGACAGCGATGGAAACATCAACCCTGTCATCGATGCTTTCTTGGAGTGCGGAGTCAACAGCTTCTATCCCATGGAGCCTGCCGCAGGTATGGACATAGTCGAAATAAGGCGCAAATACGGCCGGCGGGTGGTTATGCTCGGCGGGATAGACAAACATGTGCTGCGTCAAGGCAAAGATGCAATCAAGCGAGAGCTGGAGTACAAGATGCAGCCATTGATGCAGCAGGGCGGCATGGTGTTTGGGCTGGACCACCGCATACCGGGTGGTACACCCATCGAGAACTACCGATTCTATGTTGACTACGGAAGAGAGCTGCTCGGCATCCCGCCTAGAGATCCTTCCAGGATGGGTTGGAGAAGTATGGCGTTCTAGGAAGTCATCGAGGCAGCCGGATGGTGCGGCCGGCCGCGCCTTGTCATCGGGTCAGAACTGGAATCGGCGGTGTCTTCTTTCCTTGACCGGCAAACCGTGGCTGAGCTATACTTTCGTCGTGATGACCGTTAACGTTTACGGAATTGAGGACCGATCGTCAGGGGAGGCTCTTGATGAAGCGTCCGAACATACTGTTCCTCATGAGTGACGAGCACCGGGCCGATGTCACAGGCTATGAAGGCAACAACGTAATACGAACTCCGGTGATGGACTGGCTCGCCGAAACGGGAGTCGTCTTTCGCAACGCGTACACTCCTTCGCCGGTGTGCATACCTGCGAGGCAGTGCCTGATGGCAGGGCAGCTGCCCAAGACATGCGAGTGCGAAGGGTGGATTGACCTCAAACCGGGGTACAGGACCTTTGCACGGGAGTTCTCGCGCTACGCCTACAATACTGTCTGCAGTGGGAAGCTGCATCACATCGGTCAGGACCAGATGCAGGGCTGGCGAAAGCGCATAGCGCCGGACTGTGAGATTAGCGACGCCTATGTCGAGGACAGGATCGACGAGGAGTTCGCCAGATACCGGCCGGCCCCGGGCACCGGGAAATGGTCAAACCAGCGAGAGGTCGAAGAGGCGCGAGCAGCTGAAGGACCCTGGCAGGTATTCGACCGAATGGCTGTAGATGCGAGTCTGCACTTCCTCGACCGCTATTTCAGAGACTCTCTCTACCTGAAGCCACAATCGCATCGTCCGCTCTTGTTCAAGCTCAGCTTGATTCAGCCTCATTATCCGTACTTCACGGACCAGCGCCGATTTGACTACTATTACGAACGAGTCCAGATCTATAGGGAGAAACCATGCGACCATCCAGTGCTTTCCCAGAGTCAGCTGGGCAAACCGGTTGAGGTCACTGATGAGGCCATACGCAGGACAACTGCGGCCTACTACGGTATGATCGAGACCATAGACAGTCACTATGGCCAGGTGCTTCGGTGCCTTGAGTCACTGGGCGAGAACCTGGATGACTGGATAATCATCTACACTTCAGACCACGGCGAGATGCTCGGAGAACACGGGATTTGGGAGAAAACCCGCTTCTACGAGGCGAGCGTCCGCGTCCCGCTGATCATCAGGTACCCGGCCAGGTTCGAAGGCGGGAGAGTGGTCACCGAGAACGTCAACCTGTGCGATCTCTTTGCCACACTCTGCGAACTGGCAGATATCGAGACTCCCGATAACCTTGACAGCCGCAGCCTGGTCCCCCTCATGAGCGGCGACGCCAGCTGCTGGGACAATGAGTCAATCTCGCAAATGGGCGAAGATCACGTCATGATCAAGAGAGACCACCTCAAGTATCAGTACTACGGGGAGGGCATTCCCGAAGTGCTGTTTGACCTCCAAAGGGATCCGAAGGAAACGACCAATCTAGCTGAAGACCCATCCTACAGAGAAGCCATGGCCGCGTTCCGGGTCAGACTCGCAGAGCTGGGTCATGGCCCGCAGGCGAATCCAGATTATCGGAACGCAGGATATCGGTGAGTTCTGCCCGCGTACAGGTGAATCCCGACCGTCGGTGTCGTCAGCTAGTGGAGACTCTTTCTTCCAGTCTTGCAGGCCAACCCTGTTTGCCGATCGAGAAGAGCCCCGAGGCGGCCGTAAGAGCTGAGGCAACTGCCCAGGTGTGGTGATCCGGGCCTTGACAGGCAGAATATGGTCGGGCTATACTACAAGTGAGGCCACCGTAAACGTTTACGGAACCTGTTGCGTAAACGCTCACGGGTCATGGCTCATGCAACTACGTTGCGCGCATTACTGGCGAAGGGAGCGATGGCAAGTGGCAAAAGCATGGCGTTCAGCTCTGATGGTGGTGTTCCTTGTTCTAGCCTGCATTGTTGTTCCCGTGAGCGCTCAGGACTCGGTGAGTTCTGAGATCGAGACTATGGAGGAGTTCTTCGGGGTGAACGCGGTCGTCGGCGACACTCCAGCTGACATGAAGCCTTTTGCGGGCTGGGTCAGGGACTACAACCAGTGGACTTGGTTTGAGCCCGAGAACAACCAGTTGGTCTTCACCAACGTTATGGGTAGGTTCGACTTCGACAGCTACTACGGCGAGCTTGACGAGCTTGGAATTGACGTTCTCATGTGCATTCAGCGCACTCCAAGGTGGATCAGCAGCAACCCCGACCATCCCAGTTGGGCAGGCTTTGCGCCGTCAGGCGATAAGCCGGGTCTGTCGCCGGAAGACTATAAGGAAGCTGCGGAGTTCTTCTTCCAGGTGGCTGCAAGGTATGGGTCTGTCACTCATCCCGCTGAGAATCTCCTGACCGACGACAAGAAAACAGGCCTTGGCATCGTTGACGCCATCGAGGTGATGAACGAGGCGGATGGAGATGAGGGCTGGGGCAACTACAAAACGATCGAGCAGTATGCAGCTCTTCTCAATGCCGTATACGACGGCGACCAGGGCCGGCTGGGACCCGGGTACGGAGTCAAGGCAGCCGATCCGAATATGCCTGTCAGCATCACCGGTGTTGCGTACGGACTGGAGTCCATCAAGGCGATCACCGCAGCGGCAGGCAGAGCTCCATACGACATCATAAACATCCATCACTACTGCTTCGTGTTTGATACGCGCTACAACAAGCGGATCAATGTCGCACCGGAATGGGGCGGGCTCATTGAGTTGCTGCAAGATACGGTTGCGTGGCGCGATGAGAATGCGCCTGGCAGGCCGATCTGGCTGACCGAGTTCGGGTGGGATTCAGACCCGACTCTTTGCTCTGAAGCAGTCACTGAGCAGGAAGCTGCCAACTACCTGATAAGGGCCATGATCCTGGCCAAGGACGCCGGCGCAGACAAGGCATTCTGGTTCTACTTCAAGGACTACGACCAGGACTCTAGGGCTATCTTCTCGACATGCGGGCTGTTCCGCAACAGCAGCATACTCAATCCGGAACCGCCGCCGGTGCTGGTGCCCAAGCTGACCTACTGGTATTACTCAACTCTCATGAACTACGTCGGCCCAACATACTTCCAGGGCCGCGTTGACATGGGCAACAACACGATCTATCACTACCGGTTCTCTCACAAGGACGGGGATCAGACCGTATCCGTCCTATGGTACTGCCCTGAGTACAACCCGAGAGCCCGTGTGAAGCCGCCAGAGCAGGCAGAGTGCGTGCTCGACACGGGCAAGCCGTCGAGCCAGGTGAAGATCGTCCGTCCGGTGTCCGGCACGGTTGAGGGAGAGCCCGTCGAGGCGAACTGGACAGGCGAAACCACGGTCACTCTTACGCTCACGGCGACCCCGGTATTTGTGATAGTGGATGGCGAGTAGGTACCGGCTTCAGATGGCACGACGCCGCGGGTCGTACATGCCGTGCGCCGTGAAGCTGCCACAGGAGTTGAGGGATAGTCGATGAGCACGTCGCTAAAGGAAATCGCGTCGATCGTAGGAGTTTCGACCACAACGGTGGTCAGAGCTCTGAAAGACAGGCCCGACGTCAAGGAAGAGACCAAGCAGAGAATCATCAAGGTCGCAAAGGAGTTGGGCTACAGACCCAACATCCTCGCCCGGGGATTGGTAACTAACAGGTCGTTCACAGTGGGAATAGTGGTCCCTGATCTGACCAATCCGTTTTTCCCTGAGCTGATCAAGGGGATCGAGACCACTATCTGGGCGAAGGGGTTTAACGCGATCTTGGCCGATACCGATTACGACTTGGTCAAAGAAGAAGCAGCCATTGAGTCGCTCATCTCCCGGCAGGTCGACGGGATCGTGATTGCGCCGATCGAGTCGAGGCGAGACAGAGCTGTATATGAGATGTTGCAGGAGAGCGGCGTGCCTTTTGTGTGTATGAGCATGGTGCAGGACCTCAACACGGACTTGGTGATCGCAGATGACGAAGCCGGCGCGTATGCGGCCGTCCGGCACCTCCTGAGTCTCGGGCGCAGGCGAGTCGCATATATGGGCAGTTCACTGAGTCCAAGGGCGGATGCCGAACGCCTGTCAGGGTACAAGAAGGCGCTGCAAGAAGCAGGGATCGATTTTGACGAATCACTGGTGTTGCGGGGTGACCAGCGCGACGTCGACAGCGGGCAGAGCTTGATGAATGAGTACTTCGCTTCAGGCAGGACGTGCGACGCAGTCCTCTCGTTCAGCGACCTGATGGCCTTGGGTGTCATGAAGGCTGTAAGACAGAGGGGGCTCTCGATTCCGTCGGATGTGGCAGTCGTCGGGTTCGACGACATCAAGGTCGCATCAGCCATGGAGATCCCACTGACAACGGTGAGCATACCCAAGTACAACCTCGGCGAGGAAGCGGCGAATCTCCTCATTAGGAGGATCGATCAGCTCAAGGGAAAGAAGGATACGGACAAGAGGAGTCCGGGCACAGTCACTTTTCAGAAGATCGTGCTGAGACCGACCCTTGTGGTCAGAGGATCGTGCGGGGCGTCAAGCAAGACCGGGCAATAGCAGACACCCGCCATATCAGCGAAGTGAGTTCGCAGTGCACAGGCGAAGGGGCTGAAGGCCCCTTCGCTTTCGCCCTTGGCACCATGGAGGCGATTGATATGCCCACAACAACTGTCGACATCAGAGGGGAAGACTTCTACATAAACGGGAGAAAGACGTACTCAGAGATCGAGGGCAGCAATCCGAGCGCGCACGGCCTTCTGATGAATGCTCGCTTTATTCAAGGGATCTTCGATGACAAGGCAGACCCCTCGAGGTTTGCACGATTCGGCTATGGCAAGTGGGATCCGGAGGAAAACACAGATCACCTCATCGCAGCTTTGCCTGAGTGGCACGCGCATGGTCTCAGAGCGTTCACTGTGGGTTTCCAGGGTGGAGGCCCTTTCTACACGATAAAGAACCACACAATCGACAACAACCCCTTTGGCGAAGATGGTAAGTCTCTTGACCCGGCCTATGCAGCCAGGATGGACAGACTGATCAGGGCGGCGGACGCGTGCGGCATGGTCGTCATAGTGAGCTATCTCTACGCAGGTCAAGTCGTCGTCAGGATGCGGGACGGTCAGGCGATCATAGATGCGGTCAAGACTGCATCACGGTTCCTCAAGGAAGGCGGGTACAAGAACGTGCTGGTCGAGGTGGCGAATGAGCACAGCATCGAGCCGTTCGCCAAACACCCGCTGATCTACTCGCCGGAGGGTATGGTCTGTCTGATTGGAATAGCCCGTGAGGAGTCTGGAGGACTGCCTGTGGGCTGCAGCGGGGGCGGCGGATACGTGAATGGGGAGGTCTGCAGAGCGAGCGACTACATCCTGGTCCACGGAAACGGATGCACGCGGCAGCAGCTCTACAACCTCTTTGTAAGAGCGAGGGAGTATTCACCAGGCAAACCGGTCGTGTGCAATGAGGACTCGCAGTCTATCGGGCAATTGGAAGTTGCCTTCAGAACCCACTCTTCGTGGGGATACTACAACAACATGTCCAAGCAAGAGCCGCCGGCCAACTGGCGGATCACCAAGGGTGAAGACCAGTTCTTCGCTTACCGAATGGCTCAGGGCATAGGTATCAAGGTGGATCCAATACCTGAGGCTGACCAGTATTACCTGCAGGGGTTTGGGCCTGAGTCTGAGTACGAGGGCAAACGCTGGATCCGTTTGGCCAGCCTGTACCCTGAGTCTATCAACTACGTGGATTACTACGTCGGTGATGAGTTGGTGTTCACAACCTACGACGAGCCGTTTACCCTGTTCCAAGAGCATAACTGGCTGCAGAGAGGAATTGCTGTAGAGGAGCTCGCGAAGGGCTTCAGGGCGGAGGTCCACCTTCGCAACGGAGAGGTGCTGATAAAGAGGCCTGCCTAGGATGCATTGGTGCGCGCAGGATGCTGCGTGCCGGCCACCGGTGAATGAGCCCTTATCTGCCATTTGACGACCGCGAACGTTAGCAGTATAGCGAGAACGAGGCGGCCCAGAACTAAGATCCATCCAGAGGCCCCAAGCGATGCAAAGAGAAGGGTGTCTTCGACAAGCGCGTGACATATCGAGAGGAATACTGCGAGCACGAAGCACTCTTGCTTCGTCAGCTTTCCAGATGAGCTTGCGTCTATGATCACGCCAGCTCCGTACGTAATACCGAATACTATGCCCACCAGCAGAGGCATGGCGGCCTCGTCACTCATAGAGAACAGCCTGGTTACCCTGCCAAGCATCCTGGAGAGCCGATGGGCTATTCCCAATTCTTCGATGATTTGCAGCAGAATCATGACCGGAATCAGGATGAAGAGCACCTGGAGCACGAGAGAGCAACTGCCTAGAGCGGCTTCTTTGAGTGCGTCTATGATGTTCACTAGACTTGCCTCCCTATAGCAGTAGGCTGAGCACGAACCCGACGAGCAGCGCTACCGATGCCCTCACGGCTATCGCCACCCATACTGGAAGCCCGAGTCTCTGTGTGACTGTCGTCTCCAGTGGGAGACTGTGACACGTCAGCAGCATCATCGACAGAATCGTGACTTGCGCAGAAGTCAGACTGATTCCTGCCATTGCTCCGATCGCAGCGTAGAGGTTGACTAGAAGCCCCAGTATCAGAACGAGCGACGCTTCACCGGGAAGACCGACAACTGACGTCACAGGCTGAAGCAGGTCAGACACGCGAAGCAGGATCCCGGAATGCCTCAGGATCGTGGTGGCGATGTAGACTGGTACCATGACCTTGGCAAGGTCGAAGGTGACAACCAGAGCTTTTCTGGCTCCTCTGAATACCATCCCTGGCAGAGAAGGTGCTGGGCGTGCGGGGCCGTCGTGGATCATGATGTACACCTCGGATATGTATCTGGTGAAAGCATAGTCTATCTCAGGAGGAATGTCCAGTAGCAGGTTAAGTTGAACGCTACATGGATTCCCTTTTTTCATGCTGTGGCTTCCGAGTATTAGCCAGCTTGCCAGAGCTTGGGTCTTAACTTATCATGGTAATTGAGGGAAGCAAGTCCCATAGACTGCCTGCGGAGGCAGGCCACGGTGTGCAATCCTGCAGTGACGCACCGAAGAGCTGCGCTTGGCTAAGGCGAGGGGAAGGAGGTGTCCAAATGCGCTGTATGCGTGACTGGGAGTCGTGCGAACCGCTGATCTCGTCGATACGAGAGAACCTCAAGGCGATTTGGGCCAACCAGTTCATGTCACTAGACGAGTACCGACGCCGCATCGAGTCCGGACGTCTTGCGAGGGCCCATCGATTTCGGGACGATAGAGCTTTTCAGAAGGCAAATCCGACCCATCCGCTTGCCAGCGACAACAGGTTTGCCCGGACCAAGGCCGCCGATGCGATCCGAGATGCAGCGAAGCAGATCAACAGACCTCTTCCTGGCGATCTTCTCACAGACATTCACAAAGCGCTCTTCGATTGCTGCGCACCAGTCCGGCATGCGCTGTCGCAGGCTCTCTTTTTCGCTGGAGGGCCCGAGTCCGCGCAAGTGCTCGAGCGACTGCTGAAGACTGAGTCTGAGTCCAACATGGTGAAGAGCTCCGCGCGAGTTGCGCTAGAACGCTGCAGAATGCGCGACCCGGCCAACAAGCCCTCTCGCGAAAGACTTGTCATGGCTGTCATTGCAGACCTTGACCTTGTTCGCGAGGTAATGGTAATCTGTGAGAAACATGGTGCCCGCCTCTATCTGCCCGACCCGCCGTTCGATGATTTTGCCACTATGCACGCAGAAGTCCACATTATTGACCGCTGGTACATGGGCAAGGAGTTTTGGGGCGCCTACTGCGACTACCTAGACAGGCCGGTGGCCGGAATCGGACAGGCGGCGACGGCTGGTGGCGGCCAGACGTCGGTCAGGCAAGGCCAGGCGTCGGTCAGAGGGCGACAGGCTTCTCTCCTCAACGGATCCGCCATGGACACCACCCCGCTGATCATCACTGATTGGCGGATGGACCGGTCAATGCAGGAGTTTCGCAGCCCAAACAGGCCGACGGACGTCGTGTTCACGGTCGAGGGCGGAGCGACGGATATCGTCACTCTGATCGTGAAAAAGGTTTTGCAGGGCGTCAAACACATAGATTTCGCTGAGGTGATTCGAGAAGTAAATGCTGAGAGGTTAGCGGGACGTTGAAGGCAGGAGTTAGGAGGACGACTAGTGTCTGAGTGGAACCCAAACCTCTACCTGAGGTTCAAAGAAGAGAGGACGCAACCTACCAGAGACCTTATCAACCGGATCAGAAAGGACCACGCCGGCAGCATCATAGACATAGGATGCGGACCTGGCAACAGCACGATTGAGCTCAAGCGCAGATGGAAAGACGCTCGGATCATAGGGCTGGACAATTCGGAAGCCATGTTGGAGAAGGCGAGGGCGGACTACCCAGACCTTGAGTGGATCAATCGAGATGCTGGCAGAGATCTCTCAGATCTCGGAACATTCGATATAGTCTTCTCAAATGCCGCAATCCAGTGGATTCCTGATCACAAAAGCTTGCTTGAGAGGCTTTTCGCTCTGGTGGCAGACTCCGGAGTTCTGGCAGTGCAAGTGCCGAATGTCACATACATGCCTATCGGTGTGGCGATCGGCCAAACCGCAATGGAGGACCGGTGGCGCAGCAGATTCGAGGGAATGGACGACGGGCTCTGCTACAAGGACCTTGACTTCTACTACGACGTGTTGTGCTCTCTTGCGGAAAACATCGAGCTTTGGGAAACGCACTACTACCACGTGATGCCCGACCATGAGTCGATCATCGAATGGTACAAATCCACAGGTATGAGGCCGTACCTCGAGAAGCTGGACGAGCAAGAGAGAAGCGAGTTCACCGCAGGCGTCTTGGCCCGCATCCGAAACGAGTATAGGGTGCAAGAGGACGGCCGGGTCCTGTTCCCATTCAGGAGGCTCTTCTTCATCGCCCACAGGTGATCGCCCGCAGGTGTTTGATCGCGGTTTCCATTGCTGCCGAGACTGAGGTGTCACGCACACTCCTGAGCCTTGAGCTGAGTGTCGATGGCAAGGTGCGCATCGACTACAAGTGCATGGCGGCGATAGGGCAGTTACGGACCTAGAATGGAGGAGTTGACAATGTACGAAGGTTTGAGCAGCGACAGACTTAGCGTGGGCGAACGGGGGTTCATCCTGAGCAAGGTTCTCCAGATCCTCACTCTCTGTTTCGCTCATTGGCAGGCGTCGAAGATATCAAAGGCTGACCTTGATGACGCATTCAGAGAGCTCAGCGAGAAGGCGCTTGGAGACATCACTCGGGTTGAGTTCTCTCTGTTAATGTATGAGTTCTTCGCCCGGCTGAATAACGGTCACACACAGTATCGGGATCCTCTCATTGAGAACTGCGACGACATTGGAGTAAACATGGACCGGATAGAGGGGAGATTCCTGGCGTTAGGAGGCCGCGTTTCCGGACTGGTCCGCGGCGACGCCATCGTGAGCATCAATGGCCGAGACATCGAGGATTGGTATGCGGACATGTACAAGTACCTGTATGGCAGCACCGAGCATGGAAAGCTGGGTAGATTCACCCACATGCTTCGGGTGTTCTTGCCTGAGAAATACACGCTCTGCTATGAGGATCGGCAGGGTAAGCGTCACTCTGCGGAGGTCGATAGGAGCGAGTTCACTCGTCAAGATGAAGAGAACCGCAAGACTGCACAAGCCAAAGATGCAGAGGAGCAGGCCGCGTTCTCCACAGGACGCTGGGTCACTGAAGGCGAAATCGCATACATCAAGATACCCAGCTTCATGCGATCCGAGTATGAGAAGTCAGCGATTGAGTTAGCCGACCAGTTCGGCGCTGCCAAGTGCCTAATTGTCGACGTAAGGGGCAATGAAGGAGGAAGCACTCCGCTGCGACTCGTCAATAAGCTTCAGAACAAGCCCTATGGCTATGGTTCGGAGACTTCTCCAATGAACATGGCCATATCCCTGGCCAGAGGCTCTCGCGGCATACGGAATTTCTCGGATATGAGCACATACACCACCTGGCCCACATCCACTCCCGGCGAGGGAAGCTACGGCGGCCACTTGATCGTGCTGGCAGACCGTGTGACTGGATCGGCTGCGGAGGACTTCTTGCTGTTGCTCAAGTCCAATGGCCGAGCCCAGATTGTCGGAGAGACGACTACCGGCTCCACTGGTCAGCCTATGATGCAGGGGTTCGATAACGGAATAGGGTTCTGTGTCGGCACTGTCAGGACTTCGATGCCGGACGGCACTCCGTTTGAGGGAGTGGGGATCAGGCCGGACGTTCATGTCGCTTTGACGAGGGAGGACCTCTACGAGGATCGCGATCCCGTAATGCTCAGGGCGGTCGATATGGCGGGAAAGCTGATTGCGGGCTGATTCGGCGTTGTTGTCAGCCAGGATTCGTGATATGTTCAGTAGGTGAAGAAGCAAGGAGGATAGACATGAGCCTCGATTCGCACTGCAGCTCTTCCAGCTCCGACTCACCTATTGGCCGCAGAATCCATGTGATCGGCAACAGTTGCTCCGGAAAGAGCACGCTCGGCCAGCGTTTGGCCCGCACCCTCGGGGTGCCCTTCGTCGAGATCGATGCACTGAACTGGCAGCCCGGCTGGGTCGGCCTGAACGCCACAAATCCGCAGGAACTCGAGCGCAAACTCAACGAAGCTACTTCAGGCGACGGATGGGTCGTTGCAGGCTCGTACATGAATTTCTGCCAGCGAACGTTCTGGCCGCGTCTCGAGACTCTGATTTGGCTCGACCTGCCGCTGCCGCAACTCGTGTCGAGAGTGCTCAAGCGTTCCTGGAGGCGCTGGCGGTCGAAGGAGTTGCTCTGGGGCACCAACTACGAGCAGTTCTGGCCGCAGCTGGCGATATGGCGCAAAAAGGAATCGCTGCTCTGGTGGATCGTCACTCAACACAAGCACAAGCGCAGCAATATGCTGGCATGCATGGCCGACCCGCGGTGGGCACATATCCGCTTCATGAGACTCACTTCGCTCGCTGAGATCGAGGCTTTTGCCAGCTCGATTGAGGAGACCGCCACGAAACCATAAGGTGGTAGTATCAATGCAACAGGAGACAACTACTGTTAGCGGCAGCTCTTACAGGGCAGAGCAGATAACGTACACACCTATCGAGCCTGAAGTCGTCATGCCTGATGGCTCCCTGTTTATGAGTTGGTCTGATGAAACGCAGTACGGCAAGACCTACCACGTCGATCAGAACAACCCTCGGGCTTCCGACGCGAATCCCGGCACGGAGGAGCTTCCCTTCCGTACGATCAACAGGGCGGCACAAGTAGTGAAGCCGGGCGAGTGCGTGTGGATCTACTCGGGGGTCTATCGTGAGATGGTCCAGCCCAGGTTGTCTGGCGAAGGACCGAGTCGGATGATCAAATACGAGCCGGCGCCCGGAAACCATGTCGTCATCAGGGGTTCCCGTGTAGTGGAGACCAGGTGGGAGCGGTCTCTCCGGTGCTTCGGATCAGGCGCGATGTGGCAATTCTCAAAGAAGCTGTGGATGACTACACTGCCTGACGAGCTCTTCGAGGACGGTTTCAACCCGTTTGCCACGCCGAATGCGACAGACGAAGAGATGGACCTGATGCCTTGGGCAGTGGAGTGGAAGGGACGTCTCCCATACACGCTCAGTCGCGGCATGCTGTTCGAGAACGGGAGACGGATGCAGCAGCTCGCGACCTACGAAGACCTGGTGAGACTCCCCGGATCATTCTGGGTAGCGCCGGACGGGCGCACAGTCCACATCAACCCGTATTGCGGCGGTGATCCGAACGGGGTGGTCTTTGAGGCCGCCGTACAGCCGCATCTTTTCAAACCTCAGGGTGTAGGTTTCGGATTCATCCGAGTGAACGGACTGGTTTTCGAGCACTGTGCCAACGGTTTTCTCCGCACCGGCGTGGGGGCGGTGTTCACCATGGGAGGGCATCACTGGATCATCGAGAACTGCACGGTGCGCCATATCAACTCCGTGGGCATAGAAATCGGATTCGACGTCTTCGAGCGTTTGGACAGACGCTTTTCGGAGCGGAAGGACCCCAACCTGGGCCGTACAATCGTGCGAGACAATCTCATACATGAATGCGGAACAGCTGGTATCCGCGGCCTGACCAACGAGCATGCACTTGTGGAGCGCAACTCTATCGCCAACTGCGGTTGGCAGGATGCAGAGTTCCACTGGGAGGTAGCCGGCATAAAGCTCCTGATAAACAACGGGACTCTGGTTCGGGGCAATCGAGTCGAACGCATTCAAGGAGGATGCGGGATCTGGCTCGACTGGAACAACAGGAACTCGCGCGTCACAGGCAACGTGATCCGGGATGTCAGCACGGTTCAGGGCGCTGTGTTCGTGGAGGCATCGCAGACGCCTAACATGGTGGACAACAACATCCTGTGGGACATCGACGGGCAGGGCGTGCGGGCGGCGGACACTGGCCACTTGACAGTGGCCCACAACCTCTTCTGGCGCGTGAAAGAGGAACCCGTGTTTGCCGGAGTTGCAACGGACAGATCCCTCGGAGGTCGAAAGCTCACATCGAACAACAACCGAGTGCTGAACAACATCTTCGTCGATGCAGCCCGCCCGATACGCTTCGAAGATGACAGTAACAAGGCGGGCTACAACGTATATGTCACCACACCGAGCAAGAACGCCGTTCAGCCGCTCGACTGTGAGGTGCAGAGCATGTCCATGGAGGGCAGCTTCGAACTTGACGATGCAGCGCTATGGCTGAGGTGGGATTTGGAGAGAGAGCTTCCCAGAGTACCGGCAATAGAGGGTTGCCATCTGGATTTTGCGTTGCGTGAGAGGCAGGGCGGTGTGACCGCCCCTGGACCTTTCCACTCGACATCACGATCGGAGGCGCTCAACCTGCTCTGGTTGTAGCTTATTGAGGGAGTGCAAAGGCATGGAAGAGATTCTCAGTCGATGCGGTTATCGGTGCGATTTGTGTTTGGCATATCGCCCAAACGTTGAGGCAAACGAGTCCAACCGGCAGATCCTGAGTGACGGGTGGCACAAGTATTTCGGCTTTAGAATCCCGCCTGAGGAGATCATCTGTGACGGGTGCTTCGCTGACGCTGACGGCCAGCGGATTGACAAGGGCTGCTCCGTAAGGCCATGCGTCATTGAGAAAGGGCTTTCGAACTGTTCGCAGTGTGGGGAATACGGTTGCGAGAAACTCAGGACGCGATGGGTAGTGTACGAACAGATGGCCGAGGCCGTCGGCTACCCAATTCCGGAAGAGGACAGAGCCAGGTTCATCGCTCCGTACGAGAACAAGGCTCGGCTCGATCAGCTGAGGAAGAAGTAGGCCGTGAAGTCAGGCAGACACGCCCGGAACTCCATACGCTTTTCTCAGGGTCCGCACAGCGAATATCTGCGACCAGCGATGATTACCTCCGGCAGGCGATAAGTATGGGCATACTGCTGTTCATCGGAGTCTTTGTGTCCCTCGTGTTCGTCGCAGCGTGCTTCAGTCTCGTGTATTCCCGCCTGTTCACGGACATTGACGAGGATCGCAGGCATGCTCGCAGACTGAAGCAGGTTGGGGTGACTGACCGAGAGTTGCGCAGACAGGCGTTGAGCCAGATGGGCATCATTCTGTTTCTGCCGTTCTGTATCGGTTTGGTCCACTCGACCGTGGCCATGCGTGCTCTTGGCACGTTGACCCGGCGGACTGTGCTGCACTACGGCTGGGGAGGGGCACTGCTGTTCCTAGTCCTGTTCGTTGCGTTCTTCTTCGCAGCGAGCCAGCTCTACTGGCACACGATGAAAAGCCGGCTGGTGGGAGACGCTGAACTCAGGTGATCCCGGCCGGGCAGACCAGCTCTGTCACCGGTCGACGTGGAATCAAAAACCCTGGCCTACCGAGGAGCTCCTGCACGGCATGGGACGTGATGCGGAGCTCTTGCGCGGTACAAGGCATATTGCTGGACTTCCATGTGGTATAATGAACGGGAAACTATGGTAACTAGACCGAGCTGACCGCGGGGCACTTAGGTGCTGAGCATCAGTTGCGGAGTTGGGGAGTGGATGTCCCGTGACCCGAGTGAAGAGACCCGCCTTGGCTGTCCTTGTCGCTGTTCTTTTCCTTGTCGCATGTCAGTGGTTGACCCCCAATATTGGTTTGGCCGCAGAGGCCCCTCTCTTGCCTGACATCTCGAACGCCGAGTGGCTGGTGCTCGGGCCGTTTGACAACTCCGCGAGCTCAGAGCCGTTTGCCAATTGTGTTGGATATGACTCAGACTACCTCCTGGAGATCGGCGGGGAGGCGGCGGCCAGGCCTGTTCAGGGCGGCCGGGTGGTCGGCAAGACGTGGAGGCCAGTCAGGGCGGCAGGCGGCACGATCGACTTCGAATCGGTCTTCCCAAACCAGGACTACAAGGTGGCCTACGCCTACCTGAAGCTCGAATCGGACCATGAACAGCCGGCAGCGCTAAGAATCGGGTCAGACGACGGGATCAAGGTGTGGCTCAATGGCGCCCTGGTGTGGGCAAACCATGCTCACCGAGCTCTCCTGCCCGATCAGGATGCCGTCCGGATAAATCTGCAGAAGGGCACTAATCACCTCCTCGTCAAGGTGGATGACGGCTACGGCGAGTGGGCTTTCTCAGCTCGCCTGCGCTCATTAGATGAAGAACACGAGCACTGGTCCAAGACCACCTCCAAGGCGTTGGGCATCCATCTCTTCGACGTAGTCTCTTCTGATCCGAGTGAGATCGTATGTATGCCAGTCACAGTGCCTGCTTCAGCCGTTGAGCTTCCCGTGCAGGTCGTGGCCTACAGCGCCGCCAATGAGGAACTGGGCAGAGTTGAGGCGGTGACGGGCGAGCGAGTCACGCTGTCGATTTCGCCAGACTATGCGGGTCCGCTGATTCTGAGGGCCAAGAGCGAGGATCCGGGATTTGCGGAGACCTCGGCTGTAGCACTGGTGGGGGACAGCTCCTCACTGGCTAGGGACACTGCAGATATGGCCCGAAGGGTGGCTGCAGGTCTTGATCCGGTTGACGGTCGCTGTGAGGATCCTGCAACAACGCTGCTGTTCCTAGCTGACCAGCTAGAGGGGAAGGTCTATTCGGGCCTGGTCACGCCTGAACGCCAGCTCATGGCATTGACGTCGATCAGCGAGATATGTGCAGCGCTGGAGTCCGGCGGCTCCGGCGAGTGGCAGGTCGGCCGGCTCACGGGCCTGCGCCAGTGGGCCTATAGGTCCAAGATAGACGGGTCAATCCAGCCGTACTCGGTGTACCTGCCATACAGCTATGATCCGTCCAAGGAATACGGCCTGATAGTGACTCTGCATGGCTACAGCGCCAATGACCGTGACGCTGCATCTTCATTGGCTGCCCAAGCACCGGACGACTTCATCGTTGTTGCCCCTTACGGGAGAGGCGACATCGGCTATCGTTCTATCGGTGAGCAGGACGTGTTCGATGTCATGGAGATGGCTGAAGAGACTTACCCGATCGATCCGGATCGGGTTTACCTTACGGGATCATCCATGGGAGGGCTCGGCGCGTGGAGAATTGGCATTTTCTACGCAGATAGATTTGCGGCCATGGCTCCGTTTTGCGGGTGGACCTCCACCTGGCACCTCGTCAATCTGAGGAATCTGCCGGTTCTCATTGTCCACGGCGGCAACGATACTTCAGTCCCAGTTGAGTTCAGCAGGGCTGCAGCGGCCGCTCTGAAGGATCTCGGGTACAACTACGTCTATGAAGAGCTGCCGGGTGTTGGCCACGATGCCTGGAGCGGGCTTGTGGATAGCAAGGGTGGCCAGTATCTCTTCGACTTCTTCCGCCAGCACAAGCGGAATCTATGGCCGGCTGAGATCTTCTTCACCACAGACTACCTGAGATACGGAAAGCACTACTGGGTTCAGATCGAAGAGCTCGACTTGGGAATGGGAGGAGCTATAAGAGCACGTATAGTCGATAGGTTGGTCCAGGTGGCTACCAGCGGAGTCACTGCCTTCTCGCTTGACCTGCGCCATCCGGCCCTTTCCGGGTATTCGAAAGTCGCCGTCGCTATCGACAACACGGTCTTAGGTGCTGAAACGGGTCGCGAGAGAGTCGTGTTTGAGAAGGTCGGGGACGAGTGGGTCGAGGCCACCGATGATCTTCCTGCTGGAACAGTGCGTCACACAGGTGGTGGATTGGCAGATCTATTTGTGGATCCCGTGGTCTTTGTCTACGGAACGGCAGTTCCCGAGCGCACAGGAGTCCTGAAGCGGGCGGCGGAGAGCTATGCTGACTGGGCTCCAAACTCATACATCTCCGTTGGAAGCACGATCGGCCGCTTTCCTGTAGTGGCGGATACAGAGACGAGTCTGGAGGAGTTGGCCGGCAAGAACATCGTGCTCTTTGGCACTCCTGATCAAAACCGCATATTGGCCAGCCTGGCAGGTGAATTGCCTGTGAAGTTCCATGAAGGCGGCCTATTCGAGTTTGACGGCCAGGCGTTCCTCGGCGTTGGACTCATCATGGTATACCCGAATCCGCAGTCTCCTTCGAACCTGGTAGGCGTGTTCTCATTGCCCTTCTCTGAAAGCGAGTTAGACAGCTACTTCTTTACGGCTAACCTCCCCTTCCGTGCGTACAACTTCGGCGAAATGGCTGTGAGCTGTGCGATTACTCCCGATGTGATGCTCTACGGGTCGATGATAATGACCCCGCGGGTCTGGGTCTTCGATCGCCTGTGGCAGAATCCGGTTGAGTTGGTATGGTAAGGAGGGCTGGAGGGTGAAGGTTCTCGCCATCGAAAAGGAAGTGCCTGGAGTCTCGCAGAATGACTACAAGCCCCATCTGAGAGCTGAGGCTCAGAGGGCATGGGAGCTCTACCAGCTCGGGATCTTCCGTGAGATCTACTTCGACAAAGACGCCCACTGCGCAGTGATAATCATGGAATGCGACAGCGTCGATGAAGCGAAAGAGCATCTTGGTACGCTGCCACTGGTGAGAGAAGGGCTGATTCGCTTCGAGGTCATGGGGCTAGAGCCGTACTCCGGCTTCTCGAGGCTGTTTGCGAACTAGTGCGGTTGCGGCCAGGAAGGGTCGGAGTGGTCACATGTCATGCCGGGGAGATGGTATCATGGGATGCGAGAAGGTCTTGTACGAGGAGTTGCAGCCCGACGAGTTCATCGACAGAATCAACGCCTTTCCTGTAGCATATCTGCCCCTGGGCACTCTGGAGTGGCATGGTCTTCACCTGCCGCTGGGTTCAGACGGCATACAGTCAAGAGGCGTGTTTGAACGCATCGCTGCAGAAATCGGGGGGATCGTCCTCCCGATGCTGTTTCTCGGCCCTGACAGCGCTACGCGCGTGGATGACATCGCCTACTACGGAATGGATGTCCTCAGCTTCGAAGAGGGCTCACCTCAGCAGCTCGAAGGGAGCGCGTACCACGTCGACGAGGAGCTGTTTGGCAAGCTGCTCGATGTGATCATGCACAATCTCTCGCGCGCAGGCTTCCGCGTGGTCGTTGCTCACGGTCATGGCCCGTCTACCATGATGTTTGCTCGCAAGAAGCAGGAGTTCCAGGACAAGTTCGGACTAATCACTTTCAACCTGTGGGAGCTAGGCTATCCAGACGCAGAGGGAATACAGACTGACCATGCAGCTGCAAACGAAACCTCTCTCGTCATGGCTCTCAGACCCGAGCTGGTGAACATAGAGAAGCTGTCAGCCGACAGCATACCTGTAGGCGTCTGGGGCGTAGACCCGCGCAAGGCAGCTTCAACTGCCCGCGGCAAGGAGCTGATCGACAAGAACGTCAAACGCGCATCTGAGAGGATCTTGGAGATCGTGTCGGGTTTGCCTCCGGTCAGGCGCGAGATCAACTATCGGAACGTCAAGAACAAATTGAGGGCATGACGCAACGACCCTGCCGTGCAGACGTGTCCGGCTGGCGGGCGAAGGCTAGTGCCCCGCCAGCCATGCTAACCACTCCTACAGCTGCTGGCATCCCTCACAGAAGTATATGCTCCCACCGAGAAAGGCAGCTTTCTGAATGATCGTCCCGCACTCCGGACATGGCTTATCAACGGTGTTTCTGCTGAGTACTGTCCGGTACCTGCCGGGCGTGCCGAAGAGGTCGTGCTCAGTGTCCCGGCCTCCCAGCGAGGTCATTCTCTTGAGCACGGATTTCACTGCGACAAACAAGGTGTGCAGCTCCTCGTTTGATACGGTCGACATCTTGCGCTTTGGGTGGATCCTGGCGGCCCAGAGTATGTCCTGCAAAACCCCGTTTCCTAGGCCAGGTATGCGCTGATCTGTCGCAAGGAATGCTTTTGCCGACAGCGACTCGAGCTTCTGACCCTCAAGGAGCGACTCGAAGTGAGCATAGTCGAAAGCGTCTGTGAGAGGAGAGGGCCTCTGCTTCGAGTTGAGGTAGTACCAGTTATCGAACTGACCTTGGGGGAATGCCCACGCAGCTCCATACATCTGAACAGAACCTACGAGTGAGGATCCGTCGTCGAACTCCAGCAGCAGTTGGTGCTTTTTCGGCAGCTTTTCTCCCTCTGGGTAGTAGCGCAGGTTAAGGCCCTCGGCAAGGACTATGAGTGCGGGTCCGGCCGAGATCTCCACCATGCCTCCGTGAGAGATGGCGCCATCAATGGTATGCCCCCTGAGCAAGGCATCGTAGTTGTCCGGGTCGGCGTAGAACCAGGCGAACTTGTGAGGCGATTGGTTCGCGATCACGCTCTCGATCCTCTTGCCCTTGAGCGTAGCATTGACCTGCTCTGTGATAACAGCCGCTTCGGGCAGCTCCATCATTGTGAGACCCTTCTTTCATATCTCATTGAACGCACTCACACTGAACACACTCGCATTGAACACGCGACCGCTCACTGCGTGCACTTCAGTCGGCAGTCACCTGACACCTACCTGACAGCTATTTGTTCCTCTCAACCGGCTGACGCAGGATGGTCTTGAGCTTCTCAGGAGCCGAGCGTCTGGGGTCTCCGAGGTATATTTCATGGTGCCTGCCGCGATACGTGAACCCATTTTCCGCGGCAAAGGACTCCATCCTGCGAATCGTAGCGGGTTCTTCGCTGTATGGGCCTATGTGCATAGTCTGTATGCACAGCCCTTCCCTGAACGTCTCCAGGCGCAGCTTGTCCACGGCAGGATTCTCACGCTTCTTCTTGAGCTGCTCCAGAGCTTCCTGAAACATGGAGTCTGTGATGTGGTCTGGCTGCAGGATCATGGCTGTCCACTTCCAGTTGTCAGGTCTCGCGATGTCGAACTCTCCATCCTCGACCCACCAGAGAGCTTCCAGAGCCATAACCGTGTAGTCAATGGGGTTGATCTCTCGCTTCTTCGAGGCGAACTTGAGATTGTATGAGATGCCGAATAGCGCCTCGAGCGCCTGCTGAAATGCGGCTGAGTCCCCGGGTGCGCAGCTCTTCTCGAGTTCACCATCGATCATCGCGAACTTGAACTCCGGCACGTCCACAACTTCTATCTGCGCAGCTGAAGGCTGGTACAGGTGCTTGAGTTCTTTTCGCAAGTCCAGCTTCTCCACAGCAGTGAACCCTCCTCACTACGTGGTGTTCTGCATTTGTATAGTTCTTCCTGCAAGCGGAGGCGGCGAGCAGGTTTTGACAATCTTTCTGTCGAAAAGCGCTGAGAGGACAGCATTGAGGGAGAGGTGCAGAATCTATGGCATTGATTGAGTGGAATGGAAATCTGAGCTTGGGTATAGGCAGCATTGACAAGCAGCACCAGAAGCTCGTCGAGCTGATCAATGAGCTCAATGCTGCAATGCTCGAGGGAAAGGGCAAGGATGCTTTGAGTCGCATCATCAACGGGCTTACAGACTACACGAAGACCCACTTTGCGACCGAGGAGAAGTACTTCCAACAGTTCGGGTACCCCGAAGCCGCCGGCCACAAGGCGCAGCATGACCACTTCACGAGCAAGGTACTGGAGTTCAAGGGTGAGTTCGAGCAGGCAAGACTCGGGCTGTCTGTGAAGGTCATGCAGTTCCTCAGCGGCTGGCTTCAGGATCACATTAAGGGTTCTGACAAGAAATACGCCCCGTTCTTGATTGAACGCGGTGTCAAATAACGGGTTGAGCATGCCAATGACTAGGAGGAGAGTTGGATGTCGTCCCTGGTTATCTGGTGTATTCCGGTGGTGGCGTTCGCCATCGTTGTCAGATTCGTTGGAAAACTCAGTGGCCGAGAGATAGCGAAGCGCCTTGGCCTAACGTTAGGCGAGAAGCGCTATTACTTGTGGGCGCTTGTCTTTTCTGTCGTGGGGGTCTTTGCGTCGATCCTGGTGTGGAGACTGATACCCTCGGAACTGCGGGACGGAGGCAACCTGGCACAGCAGAGGTTTGTGGGGCGGCCACTTACGATCGCAAGTATAGGGTTGGCTCTTGTCTTCGGTTTTCTTGAGACCGGTCTTGGAGAAGAACTGTTCTTTCGCGGGCTGATCGCCGGCTGGCTGGGCAGGCGTATGAAGCTCTGGCAGGCAAATGTGATTCAAGCTGCGATCTTCACTCTGCCTCACCTGCTTATCCTGACAGCCGACCTGAGGTTGTGGCCGATCGCGGTCTTCGTTCCATTTGCAGCCGGTCTGGCGAATGGGTGGCTTAGACTGGCGTCCGGGAGCATAGTCCCGGGATGGCTGACACACGGAATCGGCAATGTTGTCAGCGCTATCGTTGTCATGTTGAGCTGAGCGCGAGGTGAGTTCTCTTGAAGAAGATGGTGGCTGCAGGTCTCTGCACCGGATTGCTGCTGGCATGCACTTGCTCGGGCCTGGCTGCGGAGACGTCGGGTCCGGTCTCAGAAAGCCGGTCTGTATCGAACGGCTTCTATGTCAGTGAGGGCCGGTTGTTCGACGCCAACGGAAACGAGTTCATCATGCGGGGCGTGAACAGCGGTGTTGTGTGGTATCTGGCGGGATCGCACAACAAGCTTGGCATCAGATCAATGGACCACATAGCTGAAGCCGGGGCGAACACTCTGCGGATCGCGTGGGAGAGAAACACGGCCAAACTGGGGTTGCCCGCCGACTCCCGAAAGCTGTTCATCGAGGCGGTCACGAGGGTCATAGAACTTGAGATGGTCGCAGTCGTCTCCCTGTGGGACGGAGGCGGGTCCAACAGCGCGTCTGACCTCATGGCCAACTTGGACTGGTGGCTTCAGGACGACATCAAGCAATTCCTCAACGAAAACCGCAAGTACGTGCTGCTCAATATCGCCAACGAGTGGGGCGGGCACAACCTGGCGGGGTTCCGCTGGATGGACGCATACAAGCAAGCGATCACCAAACTCCGGGAAGCCGGGATCAAGAACACGCTTATCATCGATGCTAGCGGTTGGGGACAGAGCATAATCCCTATCCGCTACTACGCCAGTATGCTGCTCGACCACGATCCAGACAAGAACCTGCTCTTCAGCGTCCACATGTACGGTTCCTGGAACAACCCGGACGACATCACAAGAGAGCTCGAGTGGGCGAAACAGAACAAGATCCCTCTCGTAGTGGGCGAGTTTGGTTACAACCACGCTGAAGGCAACAACAACCTGGGCTGCCGCGTCGATGCGGACAGGGTTATGGCCGAGTGTGAGAGGCTCGGCATCGGTTGGCTGGCGTGGTCGTGGGGAGGAAACAACAAAGAAAACGCCTGGCTCGACCTGACCCAGCGGGACTGGCGCACGCTCACATCGTGGGGCGAGCGAGTCGTGAACGGGAAGCACGGCATACGAGAGACGGCCGTCAAGTGCAGTGTCTTTTGAGTGGAGGAGAGCACAGATGCAGAATCCAGTGCTTGCTCCGGGGAGCTACACATCGTATCTCGCGGAGAGGACGTACGGCATCTACCGCTTCAGGGCGACAACTCCGCAGGAGCTGAAGCTGTGGCAGGTAGAGTTCCGCCGAGCACTGAGGGACGCATTGGGTCTCGATCACATCGCCGAGATGGGCGAATGTGAGCTCGATCCTGAGCTGCTGGCCACAAAGGAAATGGACGACCACATCCTCGAGGAGTGGACCGTGCAGACAGAGCCTGGGTTCAGAGTGCCCTTCTACCTGCTGCGGCCGCTGCAGCAGGACGGCCCGCTCCCTTTGGTCATCACTCCGCACGGCCATGAGAGATACGGCAGGCACGCAGCGGCCGGTCTGCAGCTAGAGGGAGAGGGAGACGAAGACATGGCGCGGCAGGCGGTCCGGGAGGGGTATATCGCTATCGCACCCGATGTCCGTGCCTTTGGCAGCCTGCGCACACAGGCAGACATAGACAAGGACGCGCGGAACTCCTGCAGGTACCTCTCAGTTCGTGCGATGCTTTTCGGACGGACTCTGATCGGCGAACGTGTATGGGACATGTGCAGGCTCATGGACTACGCGGCCACACGTCAAGCGATCGATGCTTCGAAGATCGTAGTCACTGGAAACTCCGGCGGCGGCACTGTGACCCTGTTCACTGCAGCATGTGATGAGAGGGTCAAGATAGCCATTCCTTCGTCCTATTTCTGCACCTTCGAGCATTCCATAGGAACGATCAATCACTGTGAGTGCAACTACGTGCCGGGTATCATGAGGCTCGGAGAGATGTCGGACGTTGCAGGTCTGATCGCGCCTCGACCATTCATGGCTGTCAATGGCAAAGAAGACCCGATATACCCCTATGAGGCGACAAAGCGTGCATTTGCTGCCTTGCGAAATATATACAAGGTAGCCGGCGTGCCCAAGAGATGCCGCCTGTCAACCGGGAGGGGAGGCCACAGGTATTACAAAAAGGATGTCTGGCCGTTCGTGAGGGAGTGGATCGGCAAAGACATCCTAGTCAGCTAAGAGACTGATAGACTGACAAACTGACCGGCTGGGCGACGGTTCGCCGTTAGCCAGATGGCTCATGATGGGTTGCCAGGCTGGCGGCTCACCGTCGCTTAGCGATCACGTGAGTTGACATGGCGATTACTCATCCGTTGACCAGGTCGTTTACCGCATTCATCAGGTACAGGTAGCTTGCGCCGAGATTGACCACATACTCGTTTTCGCCCCACAGGAACGGCCAATCCTCCTTGTTCTCTGGGAAGTCCGGCTTGAGGATGAGAACTCCCGGAACAACCCCGCCTGGTATGAACGTGAAGTCAGCGCGATTCGAGCCGTAAGCAACCTCCTTCGAGACTGTGCCCACGCCTGAGATAAACGAGATATCTGAGCCCGGGTGACACCCGAAGAGGAAGTCTGCCGCCCTCAATACCAGCTCCGGATCAACCAGGTCAGGGAAGGCTTTGTGCAGGGCATACATGGAGATCGCCAGGTGTATAACCCAACCGCTGCCTGCCCAACCCCCCGTGGTGATGGGCACTCCGAACGGGTTTTCCTTCGTGAGGCGCTCAAGAAATTGCCCAGTATGCTGAGCAATACGTCTCAGGTTCTCTGTGTATTCGCGACCCATGAACGGGATCGCACGCACTGCCACTGCGATGTTTCTTGCAATGCTCTCCTCGATCGATGGCCAGAGCTCCTCAATGCTCTTCCTGAACCGTTCGTCCTTTGTGGTGATGAGCAGCTCGACCGCGGCCCTGAACTTCTCGTCTTCGAGTCTGCCTCCAGTGGTGTTGCCGTGCCTGAAGATCACAGGCTCGTGTGTCTGTTCCTCATCCCAGACTCGCTTGGCGGTGTCGAGGCACTCGTCGGCCAGGGCGTCCGCATATCCCCGGAGCGCCCGGCTGGCTGCGGCGAGAGCAGCGATGGAGCCGTAGTTGAGCGCACTGGACTTGCTTGTGAATGCCCACCTGTCATCAGGGATGCCGCTCGTAAATCCGTCTGACTCTCCTTCGGCGAGGGTCGGGTTGTAGATCAGGTTGTCGGTCTTGGTGGATGCATCTCCGAGGTGGGTGTACTGCCGAAGGTCCGGCTCTACGATACCGGGAATGGCATGGCCAACTGCGCGGTGCTGAGCTATCAGGGCAAGGACTCCGTGCTCGATCTGCTGGAGCAGGTCAGGAATCCCGTCCGGCGCGTGGATCTCAACGTAGCGTCTCTTCTGGTCGACCGTTGTCTCGTCCCTGGTGATCCTGAAGTCCTCCCAAGCGTACACCAAATCGAGCACTGTGCCGTACTGGGTCTGCGTCCGGATGTCGTAGTCTCCTGCGTCGAACCACCCGCCGATGTTGAGGCCAGGGATGTGTTCTCCCGGCTCGTACGGTGTATCAGTCGTAGGTCCCTGAGCATAGAGATCAAAGTGCTCATGGTTGACGGGCGCCTGACGGGCATCGTCGAGGTGCGAGACTCCGTGCCAGACTCTATACGCCTCCCTCACGAGCATGTGATCCATCTGCACTGGCATGAACACGTCTAGCGTCGGATGCCAGGTGTCTGCATACACATCCGGGGCAATGCGGAAGGGCTTGGTGCGCACTTTGCCATACTCGAGGATGTACACACCAGGGGTGTCGACGGTTGTGAAGTCAAACGTCAGGTAGTTGTACCGGAGGTATCTGCCCCACCGCTTCGCCTCGCCTGAGTGTGCCGGAAGCAGCTCGCCTTCGTCTGTCACTCTGAGCAGGGTTGCTGTCGAGAGAGGCTCATCGTTCTTGTCGAGCTCGATAACCGCGATCTTCTTCTGAGCAGGATGATACCCAACCTGCGAGTGCGCGATGATGGGAGTCCTGACCCAGCCTTCAATCGTACTCGCAGATAAGGACCACTCGACGACGGTACCGGACTTGCCCGCGGGTATCAGGCTCCGCACGACATACCATCCGTTCTGGGCGGTGTTTCGCCCGTCGAACAGCATGAGATCGCAGTCAGTGCCCTTGATCGTTACTCGCCGCTCGGCGTCCTCGGGCGCCAGCACGAGTGTTCTGCCAGTGGCTATGGGCAGTGGATCCACAGCGCCCGCAGCAGGCGCAGTAGGTCCGGCCATCCGAGCCATCGGCCCGGTAGGGTGCCTCGGGAACAGGCCGCTGCGGCCGTCCATCATGTACGTCTTGTGGAAGTACGCCGACGGAAGGAACTCCAGGTTGAGCCCTGCCCGCCCCTCCAGTTCCTTCGGAAGCGGTTCCTGCAGGTTCACCCGGAGAACGAAGCCGTCTCCAGCTGCTTTGGCCTTGATCGAGTATCTGAAGTTGTGCAAGGGATACTCCAGAAAAGCTTCAATGGAGTTGTCCTCTGTGCACAGCTTCCTATCTATGAGCCGCGAAACAGGATCCCACTGGCCCGGCGTAGCGCTCAGCCTCACGTCGCCGTTGGTGGCAGTCCTCACCTCGTGGTGGATGAGTTCGACTCCGGCGATCTTCGCATCGCTGAAGAGGCCGTCATAGCAGTTGCTGAAGACCAGAACGTTGAGCCCTCGGGTCTCGAGGTATCCCGAGTCATTCAGCCGAAGAGCGTTTCGCCCCACAGGTGCCTCAGAGGTCTGACATGCGTGATTGGCTGAACGTGCGTCATTAGCTAAAGGTCTTTTCTCCATGGCAGAGGCCCTCCTCGACAGCGAGTCCGCTGTCAGGTGGTGTACGCCGAAGGCGACTGTGCATCCGGCCTTAATACTGTTGTAGCTTCCAACTCTGGAACTGTCAAGGATGGAAGCCATTCGCGGCGGCTCGGCCTCCTACCTGCTGGCATCACTTGTGCCTCTTCGACAGGTTGGGAAGGTACAGCCACTTCAGGTGCTCAGGGAGAGCTGAGCGTCCCGCACAAAACCCCGCGCAGAACAGCAAGAACACATGACAACAGGGAAGACATTCCAGTTTGGGGCGTGCGGAGAGCATCAGTCGTTATGAAGGAATGTGACCGAGACGAAACGAAAGAGGCTGGCGAGGTCCACTGTCACAACTGAGGATCACTACAACACGAAAGAAGGCGATGCAGTGATAGGCGATAAGCGGCCGCTATCGGTCAAGGACGTTGTGATCGACAGCAATTCGTTCTGGGGCGAGCGCTCTCGGGTCGTGCGAAGCGTGGGTCTTCCTTACCAATGGAAGGCGCTGAACGATCAAATCCCGGGTGCTCCACCGAGTCACGGGATACACAACATACGGATCGCTGCGGGCAGGGGGACGGGACCGCACCGCGGCCCAGTCTTCCAGGACAGCGACGTGGCGAAGTGGCTGGAAGCGGTGGGATATCAGCTCGCTGTGAAACCCGATCCTGATCTCGAGAGAGCAGCGGACGAGGTCATAGCCCTGATCGCAGAAGCGCAGGGAAGCGACGGGTACTTCAACAGCTACTTCACAGTCGCCGAACCGAGCAAACGCTGGACCAATCTCAGAGATCAGCACGAGCTCTACTGTGCCGGCCACTTCATCGAGGCTGCGGTTGCATACCATGACGCAACCGGGAAGACAGCTGTGCTCGACATAGCCACCCGGCTGGCGGACTGCATCGATTCGGTGTTTGGCCCGCGACCTGGGCAGAAGAGAGGCTATCCTGGTCATGAAGAGATAGAGCTTGCACTCGTGAAGCTCTACAGGACCACAGGCGAAAAGCGATACCTGGACCTGGCCAAGTTCTTCATAGACGAGAGGGGCAGGCGGCCCCACTACTTCGAGATGGAGGCAAAGGCCAGGGGCGAAGAGAAGACGCCTCCGTGGGCTGATTCGACCTATGCATACTGGCAGGCGCACCTTCCCGTCCGGGAGCAGACTGACGCCGTGGGCCATTCTGTGCGGGCGATGTACCTCTACTCGGGAATGGTCGACGTGGCAATCGAGACAGAAGATGAAGGACTCCTTGACGTCTGCAAACGGCTCTGGCGCAACGTCGTCGACAAGAAGATGTACGTCACAGGAGCCATCGGCTCGTCCAGTCACGGGGAGGCCTTCACCTTCGATTACGACCTGCCTAGCGACACTGCCTACGCCGAGACCTGTGCCTCAATTGGGTTGGCGATGTTCGCAAACCGGATGCTGCAGTGCGACCTCAATTCCGAGTATGCAGACGTGCTCGAGAGAGCCCTGTACAATACGGTCCTGAGCGGCATGTCGCTCGATGGGACGAAGTACTTTTACGTGAACCCGCTCGAGGTTTGGCCACAGGCATGCGACCAGCGCCGCGACAAGTCCTATGTGAAGTATCAGCGGCAGCCGTGGTTTGGGTGCGCTTGCTGCCCGCCGAACATCATGAGGACCATCTCGTCCCTCGGCACCTACGTATATTCACAGAACGAGAGCATGATATGTGTCCACCTCTTCGCAGCCGGCCGAGCCCGATTCGAGGTTGGGGGCCAGGAGGTGCTGCTGACTCAGGTGACCGGCTATCCGGACAGCGAGGAAGTGAGGATCGAGGTTTCTCCTCAGCAGGATGTTGAGTTCACTCTTGCAGTTAGGATTCCGGGATGGTGCGAGAGCCCTCGCTTAATGATCAACGGAGTAGAGGAGAGCGTTCAGAGGCTGGTGCGCTCCGGCTACGCGCACATCAAGCGGCGGTGGAGCAGTGGAGACACAGTCGATCTTGTCTTGCCAATGCCCATTCTGCGGGTCCGGGCCAACCCGGCGGTGCGAGCCTGTGCAGGCAAGGTGGCGCTCCAGAGAGGCCCGATCGTGTATTGTCTCGAAGAGGTGGACAACGGTTCCAACCTCTCCGCCATATCGCTGCCGACTGATGCGGAATTGACCAGCCACTTCGAAAGCGATCTGATGGGCGGCACGACCGTCATCACCGCTGAGGCGTATAGAGGCGACGAATCCGCTTGGTCGGGTGGACTGTACGGCAAGGAACGCACTCCAAGAAGGCCGATAGCGGTCAAGGCTGTCCCTTACTGGAAGTGGGCAAACAGGCAGCCTGGAGAGATGCTGGTCTGGCTGAGGGAGGACCCCTGCTGAGGTACCTTCTGCCGAGGCTCCATCGAGGCTATTCTGACTGGCTCGTCCGTGACTCACCATGGCGGTCTGTTCGGGCGAGCCCGGAGCTATAGTCGATTCTCCCCGCTATTCGCCGATTTTTTGCAATAATGGCTTGTTAAGCGCTTAGTTATGCAGAGATTGCCGCATTTCCTTGACATTCCCTTGGATTTTGTCGTAGAATTCACCTAGATCGTGCCGTACTTCAACGCTGCTCCAGTTGTAGCAGCGACGGCAACTCTTTCTTGGCAATCGCCATTCATAGGCATTCACTACTCATGTGCAATCATCACACTGCAGAGTAAGGATGGGGCTTAGTGAGCGTTGAGCCTGTGGCTGACGGCCATTCTTTGATGCCTCTCGTGCCCAACAAGAGGAATTTGCGGAAGACGATCGCACGCCAGAAGTACTTGATCCTGATGGTGATCACCTTCGTGGTGTGGGTCATCATCTTCCGGTACGTTCCCTTGTGGGGATGGCTGATGGCGTTCCAGGACTACAAGCCCTGGAAGTCCATCACAGACCAGCAGTGGGTTGGGCTGAAGCAGTTCATCGAGCTCTTCAAGGATGTCGACTTCTACCGCTCGATGAGGAATACGCTTGCCATGAGTTTCCTCGGTCTAGCCTTTGGATTCCCGATCCCCATCATGCTCGCTCTGCTCATCAACGAAATAAAGCACCCAAGGTTCAAACGAACGGTTCAGACCATCTCCTATCTCCCTCACTTCGTATCGTGGGTTGTCATAGCCAGCATCGTCTTCAGAGTTCTATCCCCGCTTGGCATTGTGAACGAGGTTCTGATACGCCTAGGCATCATCGACAATGCGATAGCATTCATGGGGGAACCTGCGTACTTCTGGTGGATTGTCGTCTTCACAGATCTGTGGAAGGAGATGGGGTGGAACTCTATCGTCTACCTGGCAGCCATGGCCGGAGTGTCTCCTGAGCTGCACGAGGCCGCCATCATTGATGGGGCGGGCAGGTTCAAGAGAATGTGGTATGTCACCATCCCTGGGATAATGCCGACCATTGTCGTTCTCCTGGTCTTGTCGATCGGCAACATCATCAACATCGGATTCGAGAGACAATTCCTGCTCAGAACCGCGTCTACGAGAGATGTGGCCGATGTCATCGATCTCTACATATTGAACTACGGAATCGGCACAGGCAGGTTTTCTTTCGGGACTGCCGCGGGTGTTTTCAAATCTGTGGTCAGCCTGTCGCTGCTCTCCATTGCCAACTGGCTGAGCAGGCGAACGACTGGGTACAAGGTGATCTAGGGCGATTCATAGCTACAGAGCGGTCTTAGGCGGTTTACCGCCGCAAAGCGAACGAGCGGGGCTCAGGGCTTCAGAGTGACCTTGGGCGACTCGCAGCTACGAGGAGATCGGACCATGAAGCGTCGGAGCGTGGCGGACTGGACGTTCGAAATCGCGAATCACCTCATCATGTTGTTCGTGATTGTGATCACGCTGTATCCGTTCCTGCATGTGCTGGCGCTGTCTCTCAATGATCCGATGGACACCGTGAGGGGCGGCATATCCATATTCCCGCGGAGGTTTACCCTGATCAACTACAGGGAGACGCTCAACTACCAGCAGATCCCGTGGGCCACATTCATCACTATCATGCGAACCGGCATCGGGACGTTTGCGGGTGTCCTTTCGTCGGCGATCGTAGCTTACGTCATCAGCCGCAAAGACTTCCTATTCCGTAAGCTGGTCACGGTCATGTTCGTGGCCACCATGTACGTGGGCGGCGGACTGATCCCTGACTTCATGCTGGTAAGGCACCTCAAACTCATGAACAATTTCTGGGTGTACATACTGCCTGGGTTGATAAGCCCGTTCAACGTGATCGTCATCCGGTCGTACATGGACAGCAGCATTCCGGATGAGCTCGGCGAGTCGGCGATGGTCGACGGCGCCAACGACCTCATAATCTTCTGGAAGATAGTGCTGCCATTGTGTTTGCCGGTCATTGCAGTCATATGCCTCTTCGTGGCTGTAGGCCATTGGAACTCGTGGTTTGACACGTACTTGTACTGCAGTGGCAATCCCAGGCTCACCACCCTGCAGTTTGAGCTACAGAAGATCATGACCAGCGCACAGACGACTTCGACTGTAGACTACTACAGCTTCCTGGATCCCTTGCGCCAGATCAAGGTTACGCCGGAGTCGCTCAGGATGGCCATGACGATCATAGTGACGCTGCCCATCTTGTTTGTCTATCCGTTTGTCCAGAAGTACTTCATCCATGGCCTTACTATCGGCGCTGTGAAGGGCTCCTAGCGAGTTGTCACCGTGAGCGTCATAACCATCTGCTTGACTGCAAATGATAAATGTGGAGCCGTTGAACGATTGTGACCGGCTTGGTTAGGAAGTGGGGCGTTGACTAGGGCTGGGTATCACATGAATATCCAGATCGTGGCTAGATTGGAGGTGTTATGTCTCAGAATCTCTATCTAGGGGAGTAAGCGTCCCATTCTATGTCCCATTCTATCAGGAGGAGGTCGAATCATGAATCGCAGAAAGCTACACGCAAGCCTGGTAATCGTGTTTCTGTTGGCCTTCTGCCTTGCCGCTTCGACGGCCATGGCAGCCCCGGTGACGTTCAAGTTCTACTCTGCAGATGGCAGCGCAGCGGTTGACGACGGGTTCAACAGCCCTGTCGCCAAGGCCATCGAGGCGGCGACAGGAGTAAGACTGCAGCTGGACTACCCGATCGGTTCTGCGGGAGTGGACAAGCTGCAGCTGATGGTGGCAAGCGGAGACTATCCCGACTTGATCTTCGCCAAGGGCGACCTCAACCTGCTGAAGGATGCAGGAGCCCTCGTTCCGTTGGACGACCTGATCGAGAAATACGCTCCGAACCTGAAGGCAGCCTATGGAAACAATCTCAACCGGCTGAGATGGTCGCACGATGATCCTACGATCTACTGCCTTGGAGCGTGGGGCACAGGCCCTGATGCCGTGCTCGACGTGGGCGGAGGGTTCATGATACAGCACAGGGTGGTTCAGGAGCTGGGATACCCGACGATAAGGACGATCGAGGACTTCGAAAAGGCGATTACCGAGTACTACAAGCTCCATCCGACCACAGATGGGCTTCCGACGATTCCGTTGACGCTCATCGCTGAGGACTGGAGGACGGTCATCTCTGTCAGCAACCCGGCCTTCCAGGCGACAGGGGCTCCGGACGATGGCGAGTACTACGTCAATCCCGAGACCTTGGAAGTGATCAGCCACTACAAGAGGCCTATTGAGAGAGAGTACTTCAGATGGCTCAACCACCTGTGGAACGAAGGCGTTCTCGATCGAGAGACCTTTGTCCAGAAGTACGACACCTACAAGGCGAAGATCGCCACAGGCAGAGTCCTGGCCCTCATCGACGCGGACTGGGACATCGGCGAGCCGTTGGCCGCACTGAGGCAGTCCGGCAAGCTCGACCAGATGTATGGCCGCTACCCGGTCACAGTCAGCGAGGACGTACTGCAGTGCCCGCCTGATGTCGACACAGGGTACACCGGAGGATGGGGAATCGCGATCACGAAGGCATGCAAAGATCCTGTGAAGGCGATCCAGTTCCTCGACTGGATGGTAACCGAAGAGGCCTGCGTCCTGAGATACTGGGGTATCGAGGGTGAGCACTACACCTACGACGAGAACGGCAAGCGGGTCTTCCTGCCTGAGGTCGAGAAGGCGAGAAATGAGGATCCGGCGTTCTCAAGGAAGACAGGTGTCAACCTCTACGGCTATCCGTTCCCGAGGCTGCCCAACAACCATATCGACAAGACCGGAAATGCGATTCTGCCTGATATGCACATAGACGATATCAGGGCGAAGTACACCGATGTCGAGAAGGAGGTGCTCGCCAACTACGGCGTGAACATCTGGAAGGATCTCTTCCCGACGAGAGACACCTATCCGAGCAAGACATGGGGTTACCTGTGGATGTACTCGATCGACGATCCCGACATCGAGGTCATCAACAGCAAGATCTGGGACTACACGCTCAAGACGGTTCCTCAGATCGTCATGGCGCCGGTAGACAAGTTCGACAAGGCATATGACGACTTCCTCGCCGGTCTGGACAATTTGGGAGTGCAGAAGGTGGAGCAGTTCTACACAGATAGGATCCGCAAGAACGTGGAGTTCTGGTCTGAGTAGAGGCCTGCACGATGGCCGCAGCTGGACGTCCGGGGGCCGGTCAGATGCGGCCTGGCGGTGCGGACTTGCCGGCGGCTGCGGCACAGCACTGCGGGCTTGCCGGAGCTGGCGGCCAGGCCTCCAGGACTGGCGGACTACTGCGGCTCGCCATCCCCCGAGTCGCGAAGGAGGAGAAGGCCTGTAGATTCGTCTCAAGACCTTCTCCTCTTGATTTGACTGGTCTGTGGGCTCAGGCACAACTCATAGGCGAGGCGGCCGCCCGCTCCAGCTGGTTGCCGCAAGCTGGGCAGTTCCGGCTCAGCGGCTCTGCCTCAGCTGACACCTTCCAGCTCCAGTTCTTCAGCGAGATGGCACGCGACCTCATGAGTGACGGACTCATCCGTCGAGATGCTCCGCAGTTCAGGCGCAGTGCTCTTGCAGATGCCGACCGCGTACGGACACCTGGGCGCGAAAGCGCATCCCCTGACTTCTCTTGGCGGGCCCGTGATTTCGCCCTTTATCGCCTTGGCATGCCAGGCCGATCGAGGATCGGCGTCCGGCACGGAACTGAGCAAAGTGCTGGTATATGGATGCCTTGGCTGTCCATACAGGATATCCACGTCGGCCAGCTCCACTATTCTTCCGAGGTACATGACTGCCACTCTGTCACACAGGTATCTGACGACGCTCAAATCGTGACTGATGAACAAGTAGGTCAAACCCATTTGCTCCTGCAGATCGAGCAGAAGATTGAGCACCTGAGCCTGCACTGAAACGTCGAGCGCAGAGACGGGTTCGTCTGCCACCACCACAGACGGATTGAGTGCGAGCGCTCTCGCGATCCCGATCCTCTGGCGCTGTCCACCGCTGAACGAGTGAGGGTACCGCCGGGCGTATTCCGCCCTGAGTCCGACCAACTCGAGCAGTTCGTTGACTCGTTCCTCCTGATCCTTCCGACTGTAGCCGTGAGCCCTCAACGGTTCGGCTATGATGTCCATTATCGGCATGCGTGGATTCAGGGAAGAGTAGGGGTCCTGGAAGACCATCTGAATCTCTGTCCGGGCCTTCTTCAGCCCTTTGTTGTCCAGGGTGGCCATGTCCACGATTCCATCCCTGGTGCGGAAGAGGATGCTGCCCTCGGTCGGGTCGATTGCCCTCAAGATCGTACGGGCAACCGTCGTCTTGCCGCAACCGCTCTCTCCAACGAGACCGAGTGTCCGCCCTTTCTTGATGTAGAACGACACTCCGTCCACTGCGCGCACATTCCCGACGACCTTTCGGCGCAGGAAGCCGGACTCGATCGGGAAGTACTTCTTGAGGTTGGTCACCTGGAGAACCGTGTCCTCAGGCATTTGCGGCATACTGATCCTCCTCCCCGTCATATAGGCAACAGCTGACGTAGTGTTCGCTGCCGACCTGGATGCGTCTGGGAATCTCATACATGCAGGCGGATCTGCGTTCACTGCACCTGGCTCTGAAGACGCAGCCCTCAGGCAACGAATAGGCGCTCGGGACTGCTCCGGGGATAGAGCTGACGCGCTGGCCGCGCTTGCCGTGCAGCTTCGGTATGGAGTTCAGCAGTCCCCTCGTGTACGGGTGCTTGGGATTCTCGAAAATCTCCAGCGTCGGACCGCTCTCAACGACTCGGCCGAGATACATGATGTGGATGTAGTCCACCATGTGAGCCACGACGCCCAGAGCGTGGGTAATCAGGATCATCGACAACTTGAACTCGTCCTGCATCTCCTGAATCAGGCTCAGCACCTGCGCCTGGAGTGTCACGTCCAGCGCGGTGGTTGGTTCGTCGGCTATCAGTATCCGCGGGTTCCTCGCCAGGGCCATGGCGATCATCGCGCGCTGGCGCATTCCTCCGCTGAACTGGAACGGATACTCGTCAACGCGGCGCTCCGCATTCTCGATGCCGACGAGTTTCAGCAGCTCCACGCAGCGCTCGCGCGCCTGTTTCTTTGTCATGCCCTGAAAGAGGATCATCGCCTCTGCCAGCTGGTTGAACACCGTATGGACCGGACTGAGAGATGACATGGGCTCCTGAAATATCATGGATATTTCTTGCCCTCTGATCCGACGGATCTCCTTTCCGTCCACAGGGAGCTTGGCAATATCAGTGATGGTGCCTTCCTTCTCGCGGAACAGGATCTGTCCTGAGACTCTTGCAGTCTTGGGCAGGAGCTGAGTGACCGAGTATGCGCTCACAGTCTTGCCGCAGCCGCTTTCTCCGACGATGCCTATGGATTTCCCCTCGGGCAGCGAGAACGTAACTCCGTTTACCGCGTGGACGGTGCCCTCGTTCATCATGAATCTTACGGTGAGGTCTCTGACCTCTAGTATGTTGCCTTCGGTCATCGTGTCCATCTGCTCACCTCCTGGTGTCGGCGTCGCCTCTCACAAGCCGGCGATCTCCTCCTGGCACCGGCGGGCGCCTATCACACGCCGTACGGATCGGCCGCATCTCTAAGTCCATCGCCCAAGAAGTTGAACGCCAAGACGTATACGACCACAAAGACGCCCGGTATCAGCAGCCAAGGCGCCATCATCAGGGTGTTTACGTTCTGGGCCTGCTGCAGCATGACGCCCCAGCTTACCACCGGAGGCCTCAGGCCGATTCCCAAGAAGCTCAGCGATGTCTCTGCCAGGATCATTGAAGGAATCGAAAGCGTGAGGCTCGCGATGATGTGGCTCATGAACGAAGGGATCAGGTGTGTCATGATGATCCTGGGCTCGCTGGTTCCCGCCAGGCGGGCTGCGATGACGAAGTCCTCGTTTTTGAGCGCGAGAACCTTGCCCCTAACCTGCCTGCCCAGGGCGGTCCAGCCGATCAGCGACAGAATGATCGTTATGCCCATATATACCCCTACTGGGGAAAGCTCCGGCGGCAATGCTGCACCCAGCGCCATCCAGAGCGGAATGGTCGGAAACGACCTGAGCACTTCTATGATGCGCTGGATTGCGTTGTCGACTGCGCCGCCGTAATAGCCTGATATCCCTCCAAACACGAGGCCTAAGAGCAAGCTCAGGAACACGCCGACCAGGCCGATCGACATGGAGATCTGAGCTCCATACAGCACCCGTGTGAACAAGTCGCGGCCCATGTTGTCCGTGCCGAACAGGAACACCTTCCCATCCTCGACACCAAACAAGTGGATGTCGCACTCAAACAAACCCAGGAGCTTGTACGAACTGCCGCGCACGAAGAACTTGACCGGGAGCCTCTTCGACGTGTCTTCAATATACTTGCGCTGCATGGTCATGATATCTATCTCTTGCTCGATTGGATACACAAAGGGGCGCAAGCTGAACCCGTTCTCGTCCCAGAACCTCACCTTTTGAGGAGGCACGTAGAGGAACCCTCGGTGTCGTTCCGTAGGAGCGTAAGGGGCTATGAAAGGCGCAAATATGGCGCATATATACATGAAGATGATGACTACCGCTGACACCATCGCAACCTTGTGCTTGCGGAATTTCCACCACATCAACTGCCACTGGGTGGCGTAGAACACCTTCTCCTCGGTCTTTCCCAGAGCGGTAGAGTCGTCGTCAGCAGACGGCGGCTTCGGCAGCGGCACGTTTTGCGTAGCCTGTTGGCTTGAAAGACCTTGGTCCATCGCTAGACCCCCTTACTCGTAGCGGATCCTCGGGTCCACTATCACCAGAAGGATGTCGGAGATCAGGGTCCCGATCATAGTCAAGCAAGATAATAGCAGCAAGAAGCTCCCGGCCAGGTACATGTCCTGGCTTCTCAACGCTCCTAGAAGCAGAGGTGCTGCAGTCGGAAGGCTGAGCACCGTGGCGGTGACAGCTTCGCCGGAAAGCATTTGAGGCAGCTGCCATCCGACGGTAGAGACGAACGGAATGAGCGCCAGCCTGACCGGGTATTTGAATATCAGCCGGACCGGGCTGATCCCCTTGGATCGCGCTGCGACCACGTAGGGCTTCTCCAGTTCGTCCAGCAGGTTGTTTCTGAGAACCCTTATCAGTCCTGCAGTTCCCGCCATGCCGATGACGATCATCGGAACCCAGAGGTGCTTGAGCAGGTCAACGAACTTTCCGAAGCTCCATGGAGCCATAACGTAGTCGGGTGAGAACAGCCCGCCTACGCTGAATTTGAAGTACACCGAGGCGATGTACATCAGGATCAGCGCTAGCATGAAGTTCGGCACTGACAGCCCCAGGAAGCCCATGAAGGTGAGTGAATAGTCAGCCACCGAGTGCTTCTTGACCGCACTGTATATTGCGATCGGAAAGGCGATGATCCATGAGAACAGCAGTGAGGAGACACTGACTGTCAAGGACAGGGCAAGCCTCTCCCAGATAAGGGTCTTGACCGGGCGATTCCATTCAAATGAAAACCCGAAGTCGCCCTCAGTGATGATTCCTTTAATCCAGTTCAGGTACCGAATGTGGGCAGGCTTGTCGAGCGAGTACCTAATCCTCAGCGCTTCGACCTGCTCCATGTTGATCTCATCACCCTGTGTGCGCATCTGAGCGATCAGTGTGTTGAGATAGCTTCCGGGTGGAAGCTGGATGATGATGAACGAAACCACGGATATGAGAAACAGCATGGGGATCATCTGAAGCAGCCGCTTTGCGATGTACCTCAGCATTGCTCTTGCCCCCAATCACGAGCACTCATAGTCAGCAGAGAAGCCAACGCGAATGTGGTTGGCTTCTCTGCACATCACACCTCAGCAGGGGGTCATGCCCAACAACTGCTTACTTCGCCCAGAACCACTGGTACGGCCTGTAGATCGCCGGGTTGGCCGGGTGGCTGTGCGCACCGTTCTCCGGGATGTTCTTTATGCCGTTCTTTGCGAAGGCCAGGTTGAACGGCACTCCGCAAGTTCCGATGGTCCAGAAGTTCCTGCCCCAGATCTCAGCGATCTCTCTGATGTAGGCGGCTCTAACGTCGTCGTCACCGGTCGCAGGAGCGAGGGTAAAGTAGATCTCATAGATGCGCTTGGCATCTGCGGACGGCTCTTCGCCCTGGGCTCCGCCGGTCTCGAACCACTGCTCCCACAGCGGGGCAAAGACGTAGGTGACCTGGTGACCGCCCTGGTTCAGCGGAATCAGCGGGTCGGCCAGGTCGGCGAAGGTGGCCATGTGCTCGTTGCCTTCACGCTTGGCTTCCCAGAGACCGCGGTCGATGATGTTGAGGACCGTGCGGACTCCGACAGCCTCCCAGTAGCTCTTGATCAGCTCGCCGCCGTTGGAGTGATGCAGGTGGTGCGTGCTGCCGTCGATGATTATGGTCAGCGGCTGTCCGTCAGGACGCATGCGGAAACCGTCTGAGTCCCTCTTCGTCAGGCCGAGATCGTCGAGGATCTTGTTGGCCAGAGCCGGATCATACTCGATGTGAGCCTGGTCGACCGCCTCGACGTAGCCAGGATGCTCGTAATGGAAGTGCCCGTGGCCGGGTCTTGCCAGTCCGGCAAAGAGTACGTCGTTGATCTCATCGCGGTCGATCGCGTGCGACAAGGCTCTCTTGAACTCGTAGTTGTTGATCAGCTCGGCGAGCACCGGGTCAGCCTTGTAGTTCACATTGAACATTATGTTGAGGGCACCCGGCGTACCACCGTGGGTCCTGATGATCCTGTAGTCTCCTCTTTCCTGGTTGGCGATGTACATCGGCAGATCGCCGTATGTAGTCCACAGGTGTCTGGTGATGTAGTCGATCTCGCCAGCCATCAGCATGAGCTTCATGATCTCGATGTCCTGAACCAGGATCCGATGCAAGAAGTCAACATACGGCAGCTGATTGCCGGCCGTGTCGACCTTGAAGTAGTACGGGTTGCGCTCGGAAACGAGGATCGGATCATCGAAGTCCGTCGTCATGATCCAGGCGTCCATGGTCGGCATGCCGAGAGCGCGCCAGTTCCTGTTAAGCCCCGACTTCTCCTCGAAGAGCTGATTCCAGCTGCTCAGGCCTTCGGCCTTCGCCATCTGGTTCAGCTTCTCTACGTCGACGTAGTTGGCGTGGAACTGACTCAGGTAGTGCTTCGGCAGGAAGCACTCATTTCCAGCAGCCAATGCGTTGACGAAAGCACCGTTGGGCACAGCCCACTTGAAGGTAACCGTCAGCTTGTCGTGCTGGATGAGCTCGGCAGGTACACCGCCGGCCATCCACTGCGAGCCCACGCCGCCCGGGAAGAGCTCACGGGTGTTCATAACCTCCCACCAGAACATGATGTCGTCGGTGGTGAAAGGCTGACCGTCAGACCACTTAAGGCCTTCTCTGAGGTAGAAGGTGATTTCCTTCCCGTCCTCAGATACTACCCAGCGCTCGGCCAGGTTCGGCTGGACTTGGGTCAGCATGGAGTCATAGTTCACGAGAGGCTCTCTGACGACTCTGTAGTACCCGGTAGCGTCGCTCGGACCTCTGTGAGCGCCTCTGATGATGCCGCCGTAGGTGCCGATCTGTTCGTACGGCTCGATGACAAGCGGGTTGACCGGCAGGCGCTCCTCAACTGGAGGAAGCTCGCCCTTCGCCACCAGATTCGCCAGCATTGGCGCCTCTTGATAGGCGGCTGCTAGACCTGACATGGCTACAACCAGCACAAGGGAAATGACAAGACAGGTGATTCTGCGCAACTCCACAACCTCCTTATCGAATGCTAGGATCTGTCCAGGTGGAAAAGCCTTTCCGTTAGGCCTGGCGCTTCACCTCCCTCGAATGAGGTTCTGCAGCTGGTGGTCTCCTGTATTGTGTGTTTGAGACGAGTCGACCTGTAGATGTTAGTCTAGTCGTGACCGGAGCGATGGTTGAATGATGCGCAGCGAAACTCGCATGGCAAATGTTTCGCCTGCAGTATCGAGTATACCACAACACCTGTACTTTCTTCTCTACGGGAATTGCTGTATGTGTCGAGATTATACATTTCTTGCGGTCGCCCTGCAGGGAATCAGTACATACAGAGTGAACTACCTCGGCGTGAACATGCGACGCCCAGGAGGGGGAGACTGTGGAAAGCCTCTTTCGGCTTGATCACAAGAAGCAAGATGAAGTCTTCACCATGCAGCACACGCATTGCCACGATCACTACGAACTGTACTACTTGTTCTCAGGGGAAAGGTACTATCTTCTCGAAGACCGAATCTACCGCATTCTGCAGGGGGACCTGGTGTTCATCCCGCCGAACATGGTTCATCAGACCGCCGAGTCTGTGGGTTACGGCAGCCAGACCCACTTCGGGCGGAGCTTCAAGAAGGTCACAGGGATGACTGCGGTTCAGTACCGCAAGGCTATGGATAGATAGGCGAGTCGGGAGGCGGTCACGGTGAGCGATAAAAGGATCAACTACGATGAGTCCAGGGTGCCGGCCTATACACTGCCGGATCCGCTCGTTATGATTGGCGGAGCGCCGGTTGAGAGTGCTGAGATCTGGCGGGAGTACCGCAGACCTGAGATCCTCAGGTTGTTTGAGGAGTATGTCTACGGCAGGATCCCCGGGAAACTAGATCCTGTCACCTTTGAGGTGACGTCGGTCGACTCAAGTGCCTTGAAGGGCGCTGCCACCCGCAAAGAGGTGTCCGTCTTCTTTGAGCGGGGGAAGGAGTATCCCAGGATCGATCTGCTGGTCTACCTCCCGAATGATCGATCGGGTCCGGTGCCGGTGTTTGAAGGGCTGAACTTCAGGGGGAACATCACGGTCTGCAACGATCCCGGCATCTCGGCAACTGACCAGTGGATGGAATATGCCCGCGAGTCAGGCCACCTCGCAGGGAAGTCTGTTCAGGAGCTGAGGGGTTCTTCCGCCTCGAGATGGTGCGTAGACAAGATCATCAGGCGCGGGTACGCGCTGGCCACAGCATGCTACTGCGACATCGACCCGGACTTCGACGACGGGTTCCAGAATGGCGTGCATCCTCTGTTCTACCGAGAGGGGCAGACGCGGCCGGCGACCGACGAGTGGGGCTCCATTAGCGCATGGGCCCTGGGGCTGAGCAGAATCATGGATTACCTCGAGGCTGATGCGGACATCAACCACCGGAAGGTGACGGTGATGGGTCACTCGCGCCTCGGCAAGACGGCTCTCTGGGCAGCCGCTCTCGACCAGCGGTTCGCAGCGGCAATATCGTCGTGCTCTGGATGTGGAGGGGCGGCCCTGTCCAAGCGCTGGTTTGGCGAGACTGTTGAGGCCATCAATACAAGCTTCCCTCACTGGTTCTGCGACAACTTCAAGCGGTACAACGGCAAGGAGCACCTGCTTCCTGTGGACCAGCACATGCTCATTGCTTTGATTGCGCCGCGTCCAGTGTACATATCCTGCGCGGAGGACGACCTGTGGGCGGACTCCCGTGGTCAATTCCTGGCGGCGCTGGCGGCCAGTCCAGTCTATCGGCTGCTGGGCACGGATGGTCTCGGCGTAGGCGAGATGCCCGGGCTCCATCAGCCCGTGATGAGCACCATCGGGTATCACATCAGGGCTGGCAAGCACGACGTTACGGAGTATGACTGGGAGAGGTTCATCGACTTCGCTGAGTTGAGGGTTTAGGGCGCCAACGGGTTGTATGCGCATGCCCGTCTTGGGCGCGCACACCCTCGCCCTCTCATGCGCGCATACCCCTCTCGAACTACATATGTGATTTTCGTACACGCTCTGGTGAATCCTTACAGTTGCGCGTTGTGTAGCAGGGGAAATTCTATGGGGATTTGTTCCAAGGATGAAGATGTCGGACCCCCAAAACGCTCTTGTACGTACAATGCTGTCATTTACAGCCAGCGCGGCGGGTGACAATGTACGTACAAAAGCGTTACGGGTATCCTAGAGAATCACCCATGGTGGTTTTTGGATCGGGATTATGCCAGCTAAGTTCGGCTGGGGTAATGAGCCAAGTGTTACCTGCGCGTGTGATGTACATATATCCCTGAGAGGGGTAGGTGCACGCGCGCGATATCTTGGGACAGCCTGACCGACCCTGACCATCACGGTCGACCTGACCCTCCTGACCGACCCTGACCATCACGGTCGACCTGACCCTCCTGACCGACCCTAACCATCACGGCCGACCTGACCCTCCTGGCCCACCTTGATCCCCCTGATCAACCCTGACCCTCTGACCCACACCTCGATAGCGATCCTCAGGAGAGCGACACCAAAAACGTCCCCTTGTACCAGCGCGTTTGGCATACGATAGTGTACGACCTCATATATTGGTCTTGTAACACCGATCTAACCGGTTTCTAGCAGTATAGAAACGGACTCGGCAGAGCTCTGCAGTACAGGCCAGATCAAGCTAGTACAGGCGCGACATCTTTGCTTCGGCCCCGGCTGCTCGGTCTCGGCGACTTCGGCCTCGGTGGCTTCGGCCCGGCGACTCCGGTCTCGGCCGCTCGGCCTCGGCGACTTCGGCCTCAGTGGCTTCGGCCCCGGCGACTTCGGCCTCGGTGGCTTCGGCCCGGCGACTCCGGTCTCGGCTGCTCGGCCCCGGCGACCTCGGTCTCACGGGGTTCGGTCCGGCGACTCTGGCCTCGGCGGCTTCGGCCTCACGGGCTTCGGTCCGGCGGCTTTGGCCTGGGCTGCTGGGCTTCGGCGGTCCGACGTCGGCTTCTCGGCTTCGGCGGCTTCGACCTGGATTTCGGAAGGTGGACGAAGGCTGAGTAAATGTCGCGGTTCCGGCGAGCTCTATGAAGCCGCAGTCATAGACGGCTGTTCTCACTTCAGGTACTTCCTCAGAGTGGTGCTGCCCCTGGCCAAGCCGGTCATCGCGGTAATCGGGCTCTATTACTTCGTCGGGCACTGGAATGACTTCTTCACGGGGCTTGTCTACATACGAGACAAGAACCTGGTCCCGCTTCAGCTCGTTCTGAGAGACATACTCATAGCCAACCAGGTGTTCAAAGAAGGAGCCGGGCTCGGCGGGGAGGCAGGAGGCTACGCTCAGAGATATGCAGACGCCATAAAGTACGCACTCATCATCGTCTCATCCGTTCCTGTACTGGTTCTATACCCGTTCTTGCAGAGGTACTTCGAGAAAGGCGTGATGATCGGGGCGATCAAGGGGTAAACGAGAGAGACTTGGCGCCTGGACTGGCTGCCCATAGTGACTTTGGGCGGACCGTAGAGGCCCGACTTCTAGACATTGCTTGGTGTGAGACTACACGACAGAGGAGGTGGTGAGCCTATAACATCGCCCTATTTTGCGCACACTAACGTAATAATGGGTGAGCTCCCGTAGAGCGCTTGCCAATCATGAATAAAGGAGTGACAGGTCGATGAAGAGGATGGTCGTAGCGTTGGTCGTGGTGCTTCTGTTCAGTTCCAGTGCTTTGGCCGCAGACTACTACCCGCCGTACACAGGGGAACCCGTGACACTGACGATGTGGGCCTGGACCAGCAATGAGAACTACTCGATCGAGGAGTTCCAAAAGGCCTACCCAAACATCACAGTGGTGTGGGAAGACTTCGCAGTTCACTACAACAAGGCACAGACCGCTTTGGCAGCAGGCTCCGGGCTTCCAGACGTTCTGATGGTCGAGTACTCCTTTGCACCTCAGTTCATGGATCTGGGAGCGTTCCAGCCGATCAACAAGTGGCTCGACGTGGAGACTTTCGTCGAGCTCTATGGCGAGATTGCTCTTGGCTGGTGCTCCATGGACGGTCAGATCTACGGCACTCCGCAGGACAGCGGTGCCAATGGCTTCTTCTACAGAAAGGACATCTTCGACAAGTACGGACTCACCGTTCCGACTACGTGGGAGGAATACGCAGAGCAGGCCCGCAAGCTGAAGGCGGCTGCTCCGGACCTGGAGTTCGCCGCTCCGCCTCTCGGGTACGCGCTGGTGTGGGTCGGCATGATATGGGGAGCAGGCGGCAAGATGTTCGACTACCACGACGGGAACTGGTATATCGACTTCACCAATCCGATTGCCGAGGAGTTCTTTGAGTTCTGGGGCGAGCTGTTTGACGAAGGCGTCCTCGACATCCAGATGTGGTGGAACGCTGACTGGTATAGCTCGCTCAACCTCGGGAAGACCGCGTCGGTCATCGTAGGATGCTGGTTCGCCGAATGGCTCCGCTACAACGCCCTTGACTCCGAAGGCCAGTGGAGAGTCGCGGTGCCGCCGTTCATCAGCGCTGATCAGCCGCACAACGGCATGATCGGAGGCTCCGGCTTCTATGTGACGACTCACTGCAAGAACCCAGAGGCCGCGGCGATATTCGTCAACTGGCTGAACTCGCATCCCGATTCGCTCAGGTGCCTGCACAAGTACAGCAATCTCCCGATCATGGTCTCTACGAGGTATGCAGAGATCCTGGAGGAGATCGCGGGGCCGGACGAGTTCTTCGGCGGACAGAACATTGTCGAAGAGCTGTGGAAGGCCCACCAGTTGGTTGACACGACGTTTGTCGGGCTTCCGATCTGGTCGAACATGGACACCGCCTTGAGCCTTCTCATACAGGACTATGTCGACGGCAAGATCGAGCGGTTCGCAGACATCCTTCCGCTGTGGGAGCAGCAGGTCATCAATACGATGAAGGAGTTCGGCTACGACAACGTGATAGTCGGACGACTCCCGTAATGCAGGTAAGCGGGGAGGGGAGGAGCGCCCCTCCCCGACTTCAGATTCAGAGGTGCTGCGACGATGGCCAGGATCAATACGAAGGTGCCTTGGTTTAGGAAAATGGCCTGGTTTGGCAAGAAGACGACCTGGATGAACAAGAAAAAACTGATCTCTACGCTGAAGGCGTACGCATTTCTCGCGCCCTTCCTGGTCCTCTTTGTCGGAATGGTCATATATCCGATCAGCCTCGGGGTGAGGCTGTCGCTGTACGGACAGAGAGGGGCGAGGATGTGGTACATAGGTGTTGAGAATTACCGGCGGATCTTCTCTGACACGAGGTTCTGGGAGTCGTTCAAGACCCCGCTGTTCCTGCTGGGAGTTCAGGTGCCTCTGATGCTGTTCTTGGCTACGCTGATCTCGCTGGCATATGAGACGCGCAAGAACAGCGGCGTGGTTTACCGCTTCATCTACTACCTGCCGTACACGATCCCCGGGATCGTTGCGGGCATTGTCTGGTCTTACATCTTCTCGGACTCGATGTCTCCGCTCAGGCCGCTCCTGGATTTGCTCGGGTATTCCGGCACGAAGATTCTCACGAGGCCGAACGTTCCGCCGATTCTGCTGGTGATAATCCTGTGGGAATTCACGGGCTATACCGCGTTCATCGTATATTCATCTTTGATATCAATACCTAAGGAATTCTCAGAAGCGGCCCAGCTCGACGGGGCGGGTTTTTGGCAGATCGCGTTCAAGATCAAGATCCCGCTGCTGCGAGACGTCCTCATCACGCTGTTCATCTTCAACGCAATAGGGGCGATGCAGGTCTTCAATGAGCCGTATATGCTGGGAGGCCTCGTAGTCTTGCCGAACAACTACACGCCGGCGATGTACATCTACTCCTCAGCGTTCTCGCAGGGGAGGTTTACCTACGCTGCCGCAATGGGTATGATCCTGGCGTGCATCACCTTTGTCATATCGCTGTACGTCTTGAGGACGGCAGCGAGGAATGTTCTGAGGTCTAGGAGTTGACAGGGCCAGGGCTGTGACGTGGCTCAGGGCCTGAAATGGTCTGGGGCCGAGAAAGGCTGGACTCTGCGGCGGTTCGGCTACTGGGGCTGGCCAGGATTGACTCGAGGCCCGCAGGGTCCGGTTGGCCAAGGGCGGACGCCCAACCGATTGGGAGGAATAGAAGTGAGCCGACGAACCTTTTGGAGCATAGTGGTAACTGTCGTGCTGATGGGCCTGTGCGTATACTTCATTTTTCCCTTTTACTGGCTGACAATGGGAATCACGAAGAACGTGAGCCAGCTGTACCAGAAATCACTCCTCCCGGGAGTGCCGAGCCATCTTGCTGAAAATGTGCAGAGAGTCTTCTCATACGAGAACCGCACTTTCTTCAGGTGGCTGGGCAATTCGTTCTTGTATGCGACTGTAGGCGCATTCACAGGAGTGACTATAGCCTCCTTGGCGGGGTTCGCCTTCAGGAGGTACGACTTCATAGGCAAGAAAGCGCTGTTCATAGTGATCCTGGGGTGCGCGATGGTCCCGGGTTACGCGACCACACTGCCCATTTTCATCATGTTCAGGAACCTGGGCCTTATCGACACGCGCCTCGCAGTGCTGCTGCCCTCGTTCGTAAACGTCTTCGGGGTGTACTTGATGGTGGCTTACTGGAACCAGGTGCCTGACGAGATGTTCGACGCGGCGGAGATCGACGGGGCCAATGACCTTCTGATCTACTTGAGGATAGGACTCCCGAACATTCTTCCGGGGTTTGTCACACTGTTCCTGCTCGCCTTTGTCGGCATTTGGAACAACTTCTTCCTTCCGCTAGTCGTGCTGAACAGCCGATCGAGAATGCCGTTGATCCTAGGGATAACTACCATCACCGATCCTCAAGGGTTTCCCGTATACAACTTGACTCTGACTGCGAGTTTCTTCACGATTTTGCCCCTTCTGGTCCTGTTTGCGACCCTGCAGAGATACTTCAAGCCGCAGCTGTACGTCGGCTAACAGAGCGAAGCCGGTTGCGGGAATGACCATGTTGCAGTGGTCGCGGGGTGTGGGGTAAAATGTATGTAACGGTGCGCGGCGGGCTGGACTGGCTTCGGGTGGCAGGCGCCCTGCCGTCGCGTCGGTTCCGACCGGTCCTGGACGAGATGTGGGAGGATGAGAATGCCAACCATAAAGGATGTAGCAAGAAGAGCCGGAGTATCTGTGGCAACAGTCTCAGCAGTTATCAATGCCGATTCAGGAGTCAATGTGAGCAAGGAGAGGAAGAGAAGCGTAGAGCAGGCCATAGCGGAGCTGAACTACCGGCCAAACCGCATAGCTCAAGCGCTTTCGAAGAGACAGACCAAGACGATCGCGTATGTCGTGCCTACGATCCGCAACGAGTTTTTCTCTCAGATGGCTCACTTTATCGAAGACAAGGCATTCGAGAGAGAGTACGGTGTCTATCTGTGCAATACGCACAGCAATCTCGACAGAATCGATCTGTACATGGACATCCTGATAGAGAACAGGGTAGCTGGGATAGTTGCGACTCTCACTTGGGATATCATTGAGCGAGGGTTCATCGAAGCTATCACCTTGGAGAACATCCCGATAGTCGGCCTCGCCGGTGCCAGAGTCGTCGAGGGAATCGACACGGTTACCATAGACGACGTTATGGTAGGGCGTATCGCTGTCAGTCACCTGATTGAGAAAGGTCACAGGAAGATCGGCTTCATCGGAATAAGGGATAGCAAGACGACAGAAGAGAGGCTCAGAGGGTATCTCGATGCGCTGCGGGAGGCAGGGATCGAGGTGCTTGATGACTATGTTCAGCTTGGTGTGAGCTTCTCTCGCCAAGACGGTTACGAGCTGGCTGGCGAACTCGTCCGCAGATGTCCAGAGGTAACAGCAGTATTCGTGTACAACGACGTCATGGCTGCAGGAGCGATAGACAGGTTCAACGACCTGGGCATTAGTGTTCCCGGACAGATGGCAATCGTCGGTTGCGACAACAGCATCGCACAGTACACCAGGCCAAAGCTTACTACTCTTGATCTTGCCAAGGAGAAGATGGTGGAGGACGCGATGGACATGTTGTTCAGGCGCATCGGAAAAGAGAAGTTCGCCCCTGAGCACATAAGGGCTGTCCCGCAGCTTATCGTCAACGAGTCGTCTTGATTTCGTCATCGTACTCACCTAAACGGTTAGAAGTTTCGGAAAACGACCTAGTGGAGGATTGTTCAGGATGAGCATGAAGGCGCAGCTGTACCTCGACACTAGCTACCGATTAGCCAAAGTTGATAAGCGGATGTTCGGTGCCTTCATAGAACACCTTGGGCGCGGGATTTATACCGGCATATACGAGCCGGATCATCCTCTCGCCGATCAACACGGCTTTCGAAGGGACGTCGCTGAGCTGGTCAGAGAACTCGGTGTTCCCGTGATCAGGTATCCAGGGGGCAACTTCGTGTCTGCGTACAACTGGGAGGACGGGGTAGGGCCTGTCGAAAAGAGACCGACTAAGTTGGACCTGGCGTGGCGGGTCATTGAGACCAATCAGGTGGGAACAAACGAATTTGCCAGTTGGGCACGAAGAGTCGGATCTGAGGTTATGATGGCAGTGAACCTGGGGACTCGCGGAATAGATGCTGCGATGAACTTGGTCGAATACGCCAATCACAGAGGAGGCAGCTACTGGAGTGACCTGCGGCGAGAACACGGCTACGCCGAGCCTCATGGCATCAAGATGTGGTGCTTAGGCAATGAGATGGATGGGCCGTGGCAGATCGGCCACAAGACGGCCGAGGAGTACGGCAGGCTCGCGGCCGAGGCGGCGAGGGCGATGAGGAAGGTCGACCCGGCTATCGAGCTAGTCGTGTGTGGAAGCTCGCACAGAGACATGCCCACCTTTCCTGAGTGGGAAGTAACTGTGCTTGACCACACCTATGACTTGGTCGATTACATATCCATGCACCAGTACGTCGGGAACAGGGAAAACGATCTCGGGTACTTCTTGGCCCAAACCGAAGGCGTAGACCAGTACATAAGGTCGGTAAAAGCCACCTGCGACTACATCAAGGCCAAGAAGAGAACTGCCAAGGTCATGAACATATCGTTCGACGAGTGGAATGTCTGGTATCACTCGAATGAGACGGATAGGTATGTTGAACCGTGGAGCTTCGCACCTCCTCTGCTCGAGGATGTATACAACCTCGCAGATGCACTGGTCGTGGGCCTGTACTTGATCACGCTCCTGAAGCACGCAGACAGAGTTAAGATCGCGTGCATGGCTCAGCTGGTCAACGTGATCGCCCCGATTATGACCCGTAAGGGCGGAGGTGTCTGGCGGCAGACCACTTTCTATCCGTTCCATCACGTTTCCCGGTATGGCAGGGGTACGGTCCTTCAAACCATCCTCGATTCTCCTACTTACGACAGTCGGGAGTACACAGACGTCAAGCTGGTCAATGCGGCGGTCGTTCTCTCGGAAGATGAGACCGAATTGACTGTATTTGCAGTCAACAGGGATCAGGAGTCGGATATCACTCTCGAGTGCTGCTTCAGCAGTGCAGGCGGAATGGAGGTCATAGAGCACATAGTCCTCGAAAATGGGGACGTGATGGCCACGAACACCGAGGAACACCCGGACAAGGTGGTACCACACAGCCAAGGGAGGTCGGTGATGAAGAGCGACAGACTTGTCGCTGAGATGCCCGCACTGTCATGGCACGTGATCAGGATGAAGCGACGGTAGCCTTGAAGTAGAGCAGGAGGAAAACCCTCCTGCTCTAATCTTCTCAGGTGAACGGCAAAGGTTGTGCTTGCCAACACAGGAGAGTCATTCGCCTGGACACGAAAGGGTTGTGCAACGGACTTGAGGAGGTTGCGCAGATGGAGAGGGTTCTTTTCACGCACCATCAGGAGACCATAGGCAGAGCATCGGAGGCTTTCAAGCGGGAGGACAATGTACTCGCTTTCGTAGTCGGCGGGTCTGTAGCACACGGCTTCGCGACTGAGACGTCTGACGTAGACGTCTTCTTGCTCATCAGTGGTGAGGAGTACAGAGAGCGGCTGAAGACGAGGCAGCTCACCTTCTCAAACCGCGAACTGTCGACGTACGAAGGCGGGTACATCGATGCCAAGTACATAACCGTGGATTTCCTGAAGACGGTGGCTGAGAAGGGCAGCGAGCCTGCACGGTTCGCCTTCAAGGACGCGTTTGTGGTCTTCAGCCGCATCGGGGGGCTGGATGAGCTGCTTTCGGAGGCAAGCAGGTATCCTGTTGAGCAGAAGCACGAGAAGATCGAGAAGTTCTGCGCCCAGTTCGAGGCATGGAAGTGGTTCATAGGTGAAGCGAAAAAGATCCGTGACGCCTACCTACTCAGCCAGGCCGTCTCGAACTACGTGCTGTTTGCCGGGAGGCTGATCCTCGCGCACAACGAGGAGCTGTACCCGTTCCACAAGTGGTTTCTCAGAGTGCTGAGAGGTGTCGCGAACAAGCCTGCAGGCCTGATGGAGCAGATCGACCTCGTCTTGACTCGCAGAGAGGATGACGATGTCGAGCGGTTGCATGAGATGATTACCGAGTTCACGGATTGGGGCTTCGACAAGCGAGACTGGCCAAACAGATTCCTCGTCGATTGCGAGCTTGCCTGGATGAACGAGTGCGCGGCCATAGCTGATTTGTAACGACTGTGCGACACTGGCCCACATCCGAGGTTAGGGATGCGGAGTGAACCTGAGCGAAAAAGCGGGAGGCGAGAGTCATGTCTGATCTCTCTGATCTCAGGGGCATTTCGATTGTTGTGGTTCTCCTTAGTCTGCTTGTGCATATCTTGCTGATCGGACATCAGGCAGCTGCAGCCCAGACCGAAATCCCTCGGAAAGAGGATTGGTACCCCGTATGGGACATGACGGGAGACCTCACAGCCCACGATCCCTCGATAGCTCAAGAAGATGGGGTATGGTGGGTCTTCCACACGGGCGAGGGACTTCAGGTCAAGAGTTCTCCCGATGGCCGTACCTGGACTCAGCGAGAGGCCGTGTTCACGGTGCCTCTGACATGGTGGAAGCAGTACGCGCCGAACATGAAGTACAACGACGTCTGGGCGCCTGACATCGAGTGGTACAACGGCAGGTGGTGGCTGTATTACTCCGTATCGGAGTTCGGCAAAAACACGTCTGCGATAGGACTTGCCTCTGCTCCTAGCATAGCTGGTGGCGAGTGGGTGGACCACGGCGTGGTAATCCATTCAAGCCTGTTGTCAGCGTACAACGCCATCGATCCGAATCTGTTCTTCGATCGCGACGGCGACCCGTGGCTGGTGTTCGGGTCCTGGTTCAGCGGAATCCAGGTCGTTCGTCTCGACAAAGAAACGATGAAGCCTGTTGACCTGGGTTCTGTGAAGACTATCGCAAGGAGAAGAGTCGGAGGGCAGGCCAGAGGAATAGAGGGTCCGATCATCACCTATAGGGACGGGTACTACTACCTGTTCGCGTCGACGGATCACTGCTGTCAGAACATAAGGAGCGACTACAAGATCGTCGTCGGCCGCTCGAAGAACGTCGAAGGCCCTTATGTCGACAAGAACGGGATAGACCTGCTGAACGGCGGGGGCACGGTCATCGATGCCGGCAACGCGAGGTACAATGGCGTGGGCGGACAGGACGTGTGGGAGAACAGGCTTCTGGTTCGTCACGGCTACGATCAAACCATACGAGGACTGCACGTGCTCCTCATCAGCGAATTGGACTGGGATGAGGAAGGATGGCCCGTGGTCTGCGAAAACGAGATGAACGGGTTCTACATGATTCAGAACAAGGCAACAGGGAAATACCTGACCATAGATTTCAACAGCACTTCGGTCGGGGCCAGAGCAACTCTGGGTGAAGACTCAGGGCATGCCTCCTTCGACTGGCAGATCTACAGGAAGGAAGAGGGATTCTACAGGATACAGAGCAGGCACAGTCTCAACTACCTGGAGGTTGCCGGCGCAAGCACTGATGCGGGGGCAGCTATCCGGCTAGGCAGCTATGAGAACCAAGCTCAAAGGCTGTGGCAGCTCTCCTCAGACGACGGCGAGTACTACCGGATCACAAACAAGAACAGCGGTATGTCACTGGAGGCGTTGGAGGATCCGGTGAGCGGGAGGCCGCTCGTGGCCCAGGCGGTTGACAGCGGGACGGACAGCCAGCTCTGGAGACTGATCTGGGTCGGCGAGTAGTTGCCGAGTCTGCAGGCACTGATCGGGGCGACCGAATGATCAGGAAGTTTTCAGGTTCCAATGCCGGGGCAACAAGTGTCGAGGCCTGAAGGCGCCCTCTCTGACACGCAGCTTCAGGCGGTCAATCGGCCTGATGCTTTCGTTGCAGCAGTCAGTTGCTTGGGCCCGGCAGCCTCCTACCCCTTGAGACCTGTTGTCGCGATTCCCTGAATGAAGTACCTCTGGAAGGCGACATACATCACAATCACCGGGAGCAGGGCGCACACCGATGCCGCCATGATCAGCCCGTATTCGACGCCGTACTGCGTGTAGAACTTGCGAATCCCGAGCTGGATGGTCTTGTTTCTGTCGGACGTCAGGTAGATGAGCGGGCCGAGGAAGTCGTTCCAGACGAACTTGAACTGGAAAATGCCCAGGGTAGACAGCGCAGGTTTCGAGAGCGGGATTATGATTCGGGTAAAGATCCCGAGCTCGCTTAAACCGTCTATTCGAGCGCACTCCGAGAGTTCATCAGGAATACTCAGGAAGAACTGACGCAGCAGGAACACGCCGAATGGAGAGAAGGACTGCAGGAGAACGAGCGCCCACAGCGAGTCGCTCAGACCGAGGTTCTTCATGATGATGAACTGAGGGATCATGATTACCTGAAACGGCACGGCCATTGTCATGACATACACCAGGAACAAGGTTTTCCGCTCTGGGAAGTTGATCTTGGCAAACGCGTACGCTGCCAGGCTGCTGGTCAGAAGCGAGTTGAAGGTGACCACCAGAGTCAGCCACAGGGTGTTCTTGTAGTAGGTCACGAAGTCTATCTTCTGCCAGATGTCCACATAGTTTTGCCAGCGAATTCTCTCGGGGATCCACTGAATCGGGAAAGAGAACACCTCGATGCCCGGCTTGAGCGATGCGGACAGCATCCAAATGAACGGCAGCAGCATAACGGCAGCTCCGAGCAGGAGCAGTGCATACACGAATATTCCCCGGATCGCGTTCATACCTCGGTTTGGTGCGATTGGCCTGTCTGGCACAGCTTTGTCAACGGTTGTATATTGAACGCTCACCGCAACCACTCCTCAATTCGGCGACTCACACTAGTCGCACCGACTCGTTGCGCCGGCCCGTCACCTCTGACGGTCACATCGAATGGTAGTTCACCCACTTGCCCTCAAGCTTGAACTGGACGATCGTGACGATCAGGACCACAGCAAACAGGACCGTAGCTATGGCTGAGGCATACCCAAATCTGAACAGCTGAAATGCCTGGTAGTAGATGTAGTAAACCAAGACGTAAGTGGCTCTGCCCGGGCCGCCGTCAGTCATGATGACGATCTGGTCGAACACCTTAAAGGAGTTGATGACCAGGAGTATGCTTATCAGAAAGGTCGACGGACTCAGCATCGGAATTGTGATGTACCGGAACCTCTGCCACGGGCCTGCACCGTCGATCGTGGCAGCTTCGTAGATCTGCTCGGGTATGCCCTGGAGTCCTGCAAGATAGATCACGGTGTAGTAACCGACCTGCTTCCAGACGCTCATCAAGATGACCGCAGGCAGTGCCCACTTGACTGATGCAGTCCATCCCGGAGGGTTGGCAATCCCTATTGATCTCAGTATGCTGTTGATCGGACCCATGGTGGGGTGGTAGAGCATGTTCCAGACCACTGCTACTGCGATGATGGACGAGATCTCGGGGAAGAAGTAGATCGTCCTGAACCACTTGGCTCCCCTGACCTTTTGGTGCAGCAACACCGCGAGCAGTAGTGCGATGACGATCGTGGCCGGCACTGAAACCGCAGTGTAGTACACGGTGTTCTTGAACGCGATCTTGAACCCGCTGTCCCTCAACAGCCGCGCGAAGTTCTTGACCCCAATGAACTCCGCAGGGTTGGCGAAGTCCCAGTTGAGAAACGAGAGGCCGAAGGCTACGAGAATAGGAATCAGTGTAAGGGCAAGGAACCCGAGCGCGTTCGGCAGGAGGAAGGCGTAAGCTGTCAGCCGCCTGGACTGCCTCAGGGTTCGACGTTTCTTGGTGGCAATGACGCCAGTGCTCATCGCTATTCCACCTTCGGCCATGTGCCCTATACACTTCGGTGTATAGGGCACATGGTCTGTCGGTTTGCTGGCCGTCCGGCGACCGTCAATAGATCGCAGGGGGTAAGCCTTCAACGATCACGGCCGGCCGAGAGTGGATGCAGTTTACCAGTCTTCCTTGATCTCCTTGGCTCTCTCAGCCATGTTCTTGAGTCCTTGCTCGAGAGATACCTGACCGGTCATGATCATGCTGTGCTCCTCACTCAGCATCTTGTCGAGTGCGTTTGCGTATACGCTCGGCGGCAGCTCGACGGTCGTCCTGCCTGTGACCAGGGCCTCTTTGCCGCCCTCAGGGAATCCTTCAGCTGACGTGTAAATCTCGAGCACTTCTGGGGTTCTCAGCCCAGGAAGGACGCCTCTGGACGCAAACACCCTCGCGCCCTTGATTCCGCCGAAGTGGCTGACCAGCTTCCACGCGGCATCCTTCTTCGTGGACTTGGAGTTGATCGCCAGAGTAGTCAGTCCTGAGACTGTATCTCCCGGGTTGCTTCCCGGCCAGTACGGCGAGGCTGCGATTCCCCAGTTCACGTCGTGCTCATCGACCAGGAGGGATCCGATGAACCAAGTGCCCATCCACAGCATGCCGACTCTTCCCGTCTCGAACAGCCCCCTGTAGTGGGTGTTGGACGTACGGATTTCGGCGAAGCTCATGATGGACTTGTCTTCATTCTGCATTCCGAGGATCAGTTCGTAGGCTGGCTTTAGGAACGAGTAGTCGCCGTCGATCAGGGTCAGGTTGGTGGTGAGCAGTATCGGGCACTGCACCTGGCTTCTCCAGGAGTGGATGTACGCTCCCCAGATCTTGTTGGCGCCTTCACCGCTCGTCAGTTTCTTTGCGGTCTCACGGAACTCTTGCCACGTCATCTCGTTTGACGGATACGGGACTCCTGCTGCATCGAAGATGTCCTTGTTGTAGTACAGGATGTAGATGTCGCTTCTATACGGAAGCCCCATAAGCTGGCCGTTGTGCTTGACATAGTCCAGAGCTGCCCCATAGGGTGCGAGATCGATGCCGTCTCTCTCGACGAACTCGTTGAGAGGCGTGAGGTAGTTGCGGTTGAGGTAGTTCGAGTAGCTGGCGAAGTCCTTGACCGCAAACACGTCGACCTCTTCGCCGGCTGCCAGCATCACCGTCATTTTGTCGGGATACTCAGCGGCGGCGATGTCGATGACCTCTACCTTGATGTCTGGATTCTCCTTTTGGAACTCATCGATGATGATTGCGTACTCCGGAGACATGCTGAAGTCCCATACAGCGAACTTGATGGTTGTCTGCTGCGCACTAGCGACAGCTCCCGACATGGCGACAGCAACCACGAGAAGCAAAGGTAAGGCGAGGCTAAACCGCGTTTTCACTTGTCGATTCCCCCTTCTACGCGTCTTGTTCAGCTTCATTGTAGGCAAGGGTTTGACAGGGCGAAATGCCCTCTCATCGAAAAATCTGCCATATCATCAGACGTACCCGCCTTCCGATCGCGGGGCAGTAATATCTTCAGGTTTCCATTACTTATGCGATAAAGAGGAGTGTCAAAAGACCTTCCCGGAGTACTCGCTTGGTGTCATGCCGACGATCTTCTTGAACACCTTGCTGAAGTAGTAGGCGTTTTGATACCCGAGCATCTCTGAGACCTCATAGACTTTGTAGTCGGTCTCTCTGAGAAGTCGTTTGGCCTGATCGATTTTGACGCCCGTGACGTAGTCAGTGAAGCAGGTTCCGGTGCTCTGTCTGAAGATAGTGCTGAGATAGCCCGGGCTGATGTTGATGGCGGACGCGACCTGTTCGAGAGAAACGCGTTCCATGTAGTGGTCGAGAATGTACTTTTTGGCCTTGGCAATGAGGCGGCGGTTCCCTTGTTCGTCTTCTCTCGCCACCAGTCTGCAGAGCCTTTGCTCGAGGCCGATCAGCCAGTTGACGATCTGCGCGAGGGTGCCCAGCCCCAGTATCGTCTCATGCAGACTTCGACCTCCTAGGATCTCTTGGAACTGGGCATCTGCCAGTCCGGGCGAGCCACTGATCGAGTACGCGATCTGGAAACAGACATCGTATGCCTGCTTCCTCGAGAAGTTGGGTTCGTTCACGAGATTGATGAGAGCTTCGAAGACCTTGCCTATCATCTGCACGTCGTGCAACTCGATTGCTTCAGCAAGAGCGTCGCTCAGGCACGACACGTCTACCGGGTCCGGATGCCCACAGCTGCCTGGCACGTCCGAGAAGAAGAGGACGGACTGGTCCCCGGTGTAGTAGCATTGCTGGGCTGCCCTGCATGCTTCGAAGTAGGCCGGTGCGATCTGGGAGTACCGCTCGAATGGGTCGCTGATGCCTACGGACACTGACACGTTGAAGTACTGGTTCAGAACCTGAACGATTCGGTCGCCTGTGTGGCCGGCCTTCTGCATCTGAGCAGTCACGCTTTCCGCACTGGGGGCGCAGAAGATCGCAACGAACTCGCCGCGACTCCACGCAAAGGTGTAGCCCTCGAATGAGTCGTTCACTATCTCATTGACCGTGCTGCGAATGGACGCCTCAAACGAGTGAACCTCTTCGTCATCGTATTTGTCCAGCACCGACATGTTGTTGATGCGGATGACTGCGCAGACGATCATCCCTCTCAACTTCATCCCGAGGTATTCGGCCTGTCCTTTCAGCTCGGCCTCGCCCCGGTCCGGTCTTGAGATGATCTGCCTGAAAAAGCTCTCGCGGAGGAGATGCATATTGCCGCCGACTGCATTTGTGAGCTGTTTTTCGTCAGTGACCCGGTCGCGCTGTGCCAGAGCCTTGACTCGCGCTGCAGCAAGGGCTTCCGCAAGAGTATTAGGCTCGAGATCCAGCTTGATCAGGTACTCCTCGGCTCCCAGCTTCATCGCACGTTTTACGAGTTGAAACTCGTCATAGCCGCTGAGGACTATGAATCTGGGATTTCGGCCCGCCTCTGCTGCCAGGCGCATCATCTCAAGGCCATCCATAACGGGCATCTTGATGTCGGTAATGACTATATCGGGGTCGCTCTGCATGATCAGGTCGAGACCCTGTTGTCCGTTAGTGGCCTCGCCGACGATCTCGTAGCCGAGCTCCTCCCAGCGCAACATCGACTGGAGCCCGAGCCTCACCAAGGCTTCGTCGTCGACTATGACTACCTTGAGCATAGACACCACCCTAATCTGTCAGTGCGTCATCGCCCCGATCCAGTGCCGCAGCGATGAATCCTGACGGAGAACCGGACTCAACAAGACTGGCCTCAAGAGGAATCTCCAGGTACACCTCGGTGTACTCACCCACGACGCTCTTTATGGTCAAACCGTATTCCTGACCATAGGTGAGCTTGATCCGTTCATTTACGTTCCTGATACCGATTCCGGACAGTCCGCGAGTCTTGGCCGATTGCGAGGGTGCCAGCGCAGACTCGATTTCCTCTGGCGTCATTCCGACCCCGTCATCCCTGACACAAATGACCAGTCGGCCGTCCCGCTCGGACACACTGATGTCTATTCTGCCGGCATCCCGCTTGGGCTCGATCCCGTGGAAGATGGCGTTTTCAACGATCGGCTGCAGAGTAAACTTGATGATCTTGCAGTTGAGGTGCTTCTCATCGTCAAGCTTGTAGTTGAGCTGTATCCTTCCTTGATAGCGCATGTTCTGGATGTAGATATAGTCATTCAGCAGGGAGATCTCTTCTTCGAGGGTGATGGTCTCAGCGGTGTTCTTGGAGATATACATGAGCAAACGGCCGAGGGCGGTAACCATCTGTTTGATGCCTTCCGCCTTCTGGAGGGAGGCCATCACCTTCAGTGAGTTTAGTGTGTTGTGGAGGAAGTGGGGGTTCACCTGGTTCTGAAGTACCTCGAGCTCAAGCCTGCGCTTCTCCTGCTCGTTTGCAATGATTGTGTTCAGGAGATCACGGATGTTATCGGCCATCAGGTTGACTGCGCGGCCGAGCGTGCCCAATTCGTCCTCTCCCTCGATAGACGGGTCGCGCTCGAAGTTCCCCGAGGCTATCTCCCTGGTCCGCCTTAGAATCCTGGTCAACGGGCGGGTGAGGTTGGTCGACAGATACACGGTCAGGAACGATACAAAGACGAAGCTCGCGAAGGAGATCGCGAGAGTGATCTTGATGAGCATCCGCCTCTGAGTATTGAGCTCGGCCGACGAAAGCACTTTGATGATGCTCCAGCCTGTGGTGTCGGACCTCGCAAACGTAATGTGCCGCTGTTCCTGATCGATCCTCGCCCGCAAATCGCCCTGCAGCGCTCCCTGGTCCATGACTTCACGGACGTAGTCGAGCTCGCCGAGATATTGTCCGACGAGCGCGGGGTCGCTGTGGTAGACAGCGTAACGGCGAGGGTCTATCACCATCAGCGTCTCGTCCGCACGAGCCTCCAAACCTTTGAACAGGTCTGCGATCAGGCTGACCTTGAGTCCGATCATGTGCCAGCCTATCTCCTGGTTGGTCGTTGAGTGGAACACAGGTCTGACGAGAGGGAGGATGTATTTCTCGTACTTGACTGCGGCCGGGTTTGGAGCAATGCCGTACCAGGATTTCTTCCCCTGAAGGCTCATGCCGTACTGAAACCACTCTGTCTGTTTGAGCGCGGCGATGTCGATCTGAGTGCCCTCAGGATGCCCCGCTCTCAGGTCCATTCCGTTCTTGCCGTTTATCACCACTGAGTAGACATACGTGCCGACTGCAACGTTGTACCTCAACTGGTAGTCCTTCAGCTCGAGAAAGGTCTCGATGTCCTTGTCATATCCCAGCTCAGGACCTGGATACTCCTTCGTGAGGACGACATCCAGGTTCTTGTTCATGAAGAGCCAATCCGACAGGTGCGCGGCGTTGTTGAGCTGTTTATCCATGAGCGTAACTGTGTACGCGAGGTTGCTCACTGACGTATCAACCATGTTCTTCTCAAGGGTCTGCTGAGAGGTCCTGAAGAAGAAGTAGCTGATCGCCACCGATGGGATGATCGTGATCGCGAGGAAGTAGAGGATGAGCTTGCTCTTGAGAGTCCTGGTAAAGCCTATCCCGAGCATAGGGGCCGCCTCCACAGTCGTCCCTCTGACTGCTCTTGATTTGGACTGCTCCTGATCCAGTTTGGCTGCCTCAGACCAAGTACGGCTACTCCTGATCCAGTATGGTGCCTTTCCCCTTGCCTGGGGATGAGCGCTCATAGACGTTGGGCAGACGGCGCTCAAGCGCTGCGAGAGAGTACTCTATCACTTCCTCCGCCTCTCTCGGGCTCATGGTTCCGACAGTGACCATGTCGCAGTCTCGGATGGTGTTCCATACGAAGTTCAGGCCGACCAGGGGTGTCAGTCTGCCCGCAGCCATCGGTTTGATTGTCATAACGGGCTTCTTTGCCGTGTGGATCAACCTCTGTATGAACTCGACCTCCAGCTGCATCAGGAACCCTGCGGCGTTGTATATTTGGATGTATGCCTCCACATCCTCGTTGTTTCCATCGCAGTACATGACCACCTCGGGCATGTGGGCGGAGAGGCCGGGTATCATGCCGCGGTCGCGGATCATCTTCGTGTAAATCCCGAGACGGTGTATCTTCTTTGCCCTCTTGTCGACGAACTGCTCAACCATCTGGTGGTGCGGCATGCAGATGTCTACGTCGTTTGCCTTGACTTGATCGAGAAGCCTTTCGGCGGCTGCTAGATCCTCAGGGGAGTCGCCCATGTTGAGGAACGGGGTGTCGACCTTTATGAGTCGCTTGCCGGTGAGCTGCTCTGCTTCTCTGACTCCGGCAAGGATGTTGCGATGGTCTGTCATCGGCCCCATGATCGTGTCGACTCCGGCCTCGACAAACACCTTGATGATCTGTGCCATCGCCTTGGAGTCCGGCACATTGTCCCAGATTAGTTGGTCTTGGGACGGCCCAGTGTGGCTCCAGCCTGCGAACCAGTTCGTCCCTATGATCATCCTGGAGACCGACAAACCACCCACAGTTGTACGCGGAAACGTGCTCATTCAGGGTTACCTCCAGTCATTGCTTATATCAGATTGCCGCCGATATCTGGGCGCCGCTCGCTGGCCGCATCAGAGCGCCGCTGACGTCGGGTCGCCGGTGGCGTCAGCCGGCACCGGACTGCCGTCGACGTCCTGCCCGCCGGACTGTCGCAGCAGGTTTGCGCCGGCTAGAGGAGCGCCAGGCACTCGCAACAGATTCGCTCGGCAGATGCCGTTAGCGGTACCTGTGCTTTCGACATCCGATGGCGTCTGTCCTGTTGGCTTAGCTCAGTGATCGCGTGCCCTTGACAGGGAAGATGTGGGCGGGCTATATTGCAATTAGCAGTACCGTTAACGTTTACGCTACCCATAACATGCCAAGTATCAGGTCTATTGTTCAGTCGATGGGGCACATTGTGAGAGTGCTGCACCGCACTGAACCTGGTACTATGGCCAGTATGCAGCGTAAACGATTTCGGGATCGAGACCGGTGTCTCTCTGGTGATTTCCCGGCTTTCTTGATCGTTCGCTGCTGACCAAGACCACATCAAAGACCTGTGAGAGGAGCGATGGTGAGTGAAGAAAACCCTGTTCTCAGTCTCTTTCGCAGCGGTGCTCATTCTTGTCGCGTGTATCTCAATGGCAGCAGGGGCTACTGGCGCTCAAGACCCGGAAGCTGAGACCATGGCAGCGTTCTTCGGAGTGAATGCAGTTGTCGCAGACAACCCGCCGGACATGGCGCCGTTTGCAACCTGGCTCAGGGACTACACCAGCTGGGAATGGTTCGAACCCGCGAACAACCAGCTCACGTTCACCAATGTCATGGGCACGTACAACTTCGACGCCCATTACACGCTATGCGATGAAGTCGGCGTTGATGTCCTCATGTGCGTTCAGCGCAGCCCTATCTGGATCAGCAGCAATCCTGAGCACTCCCAGTACTATGGCTTTGCACCTTCAGGCGATGCGCCGGGACTCTCGCCTGAGGATTACCGCGAGGCTGCGGAGTTCTACTTCCAGCTGGCAGCTAGATACGGGTCTGTCGCTCACCCGGCCGAGAGCTTGCTGACGGCAGATAAGAAGTCCGGACTTGGCCTGGTTGACGCCATCGAGGTCATGAACGAGGCGGACGGAGATGCGAGCTGGGGACATCATATGACCCTCGAGCAGTATGCGGCGCTGCTGAATGCCGTGTATGACGGTGATCAGGGAAGGCTCGGGCCCGGGTATGGCATAAAGACCGCTGATCCCAACATGCTTGTGAGCATCACCGGTGTATCCTATGGAGTGGAGTCACTCAAGAAGATCACCGAAGCAGCAGGCAGAGCGCCGTATGACATCGTCAACATTCACCATTACTGCTGGGTATTTGACCAGCGCTGGAGCAAGTGGATCGGCGTGGCGCCGGAGTGGGGCGGACTCGAGAAGCTGATCCGCGACACAGTGGCGTGGAGAGATGAAGCCGCACCAGGAAAGCCTATCTGGTTGACGGAGCTTGGATGGGACACACTGCCGTCAGACGCTACTCAAGCCGTGACAGAGCAGGACGCCGCGAACTTCTTGATCAGATGCATGATACTTTCCAAGTACGCCGGCGCAGACAAGGTCTTCTGGTTCTACTACAAAGACACCGATGACCATGCCGAGGGACAGTTCTCCACAAGCGGTATATACCGCAACCAGACGATGCTGAACCCTGAGCCGCCTCCGAAGCTCATGCCCAAGCTTACATACTGGTACTTCGCCACACTGAAGAACCTGCTTGGCCCAACCGTGTATCAGGGCCGTGTCGACGCGGGAAATGAGACGATCTACCACTTCGAGTTCAAGCATAAGGATGGCAGGCAGACTATATCAGTGCTGTGGTATTGCCCTGTGTACAACCCAAGAGCTCGGGTCGCGCCGCCTTCGCAGGTGCCGTATGAGTTTGAGGTGGGTCAGTCGCAGGATCGGGTTCGAGTAGTCCGCCCGGCCGCTGGCACAGTAGAAGGCGAAACCGTGACCGCGAACTGGACCGGGGAGAAGACACTGAGCCTGGAGCTCACCGGGACCCCGGTGTTTGTGATCGTCGATCAAATCTAGTGCCTAGCTCGTGCAGGGATTGAGAGCACATCCTAATCCCGGTTGAAACGGATCACAGGCTAACACGGATCAAAGCTGAGAGAAGAGGGGAAACGGTCTTGCTTCCCCTCTTCTCTATATGTTTCTGTTACTTGTGCGCCAGATCTGAGGTTAGGTCTGCCTGGCTCGCTGTCTCTCGGACTACTGGTGATCCAGGGCGGTGCTTCTTCTCTTGACAGTCCTGAGCAACTCGTCGACTATTGAGGAGGGAGCACGTCCGAATGTTGTAGGACAACTCGACTGTGGAGAACGTTGTTGCCCTTGTGAGACTCGAGTATGTTGCTTCAGTGAGGCTGGAGGAGGAACAGCGGTGGGTCTGAGTCGTTGCGAGTATTACAGCAAGGTATACGGATGCTGGCTGGGCAAGACTTGCGGTGGCACTCTAGGTGCCCCGCTCGAGAAGGTGTATGGTGAACGCGAGCTCTTCGATGTTTGGTGGTACCCGAGCCTTCCGGAAGGGGGCATACCCAACGATGACCTCGAACTCCAGCTCGTGTGGTTGCAGGCTCTCGAGGAACGAGGTCTCGACATCGATGCCCGAGTTTTGGCTGAATACTGGCTGGACTGTGTAGCCTACAACTTCGACGAGTACGGGCTCCATAAGGTCAACCTAAAGAAGGGGCTGCTCCCGCCGCTCTCGGGCTATTACAACAACTGGTTCAAGGACTGCATGGGATGTCCGATACGGTCTGAGATCTGGGCGTGCATCGCTCCAGGCATGCCCAACATCGCAGCTAAGTACGCGTATGAAGACGGGATCGTGGACCACGCCGGAGGTGAGTCTGTCTACGGTGAGATCTTCAACGCAGCTCTGGAGTCGGCGGCCTTTGTGATCGATGACAAAGAGAAGCTGGTCGAGATCGGCCTGTCGTTCATTCCGGCAGAGAGCAAGACAGCTACAGCTATCAGAGACGCTCTCGGCGCCTACAGACGAGGACTGGACTGGAAAGATGCAAGGAACTACGTCCTCGACAGGTCGTACAGCCAGATTGCGCAGTATTCTCCCGTCAATCTCGGTTTCCAGACGATAGGTCTGCTTTACGGGCAGGATTTCGGCGATGCTATATGCAAGGCCGTCAACTGCGGGTACGACACAGACTGCACCGGCGCTACGGTCGGCGCGATACTCGGCATAATCGGCGGCAAGGAAGCAATACCGGAGAAGTGGTCGGTTCCGATCGAGGACAAGATCACAACCAACGCGCGATGGGGAGGAATCGTCAATCTGCGCCAGCCGCAGGACTTGGATGAGCTTACTCGAAGGGTATGCGCAATCGGTGATGGAGTGCTGGCGTCGAGCGGGGTATCGCTAGCTGAGATCGATGATACAAGGCTGCAGGTTAGCGATACCACGAAGGCGCTGTGGAACCAGCCGTCCAACGTGATCAGCTTCGACCGAGGCGGTATCAGGGCCACGGTCGAGTACATCGATGGCCCAGCCGTGGCAGCTGGCCAGAGCAAGAGAGTGAACGTAGTTCTCGAGAGCAGAAGGCTGAAAGAGCTTGATGGTGAAGTTACACTGTCATTTCCGGAGGGCTGGACCTGCTCACCAGTCTCTATGCCTTTCAAACTCGCTGCAGGCGGAGGCATTAGGCTCGCCTTCACCGTGCAGGTGGAGGACCCGGCAAATATCGACATCTCCAACAGGGGCAGCGCGAGAGTGTGGCTGGAGAACGAACCCTGCTGGGGAGACATCCCGTTGGTGTTTCTGGGTTCATATAAGTGGCTTGCATCTGACAGAATGGATGGAGACCTCGACACTCCACACGAGATTGAGCGGAGTCTCGTTCCGTCTGGCGCTGGAGATGCGTGTCCGACTAGTGCTGCGGATGGGCATCTGGCTGACGCCGGAGACGGGTGGAGGGTACTGGTATCGCCTGATTTTGAAGTTCCGATCGAGGGTCTATTCGGTGGGAAGCCCGGCGTTGTGTACCTGCGCCACTACATCTACAGTCCCTCAAGCAGGAGCGTCCGAATGGGCTTTCCCTCTACGTGCCCATTTAGGATGTGGCTGAACGGGGAGATGGTTCACGAGGCCCGCGACGAAGGAGTGCTTCGGCCGAACCTCGGCGGAGACCACCGAAGCTATGCCACAGTGGAACTCCGAGAGGGGTGGAATCAGGTACTGGTCAAGGCAGTTAGGAATGACGAGCCTGTATCTGCCCACTTCATTCTCTCGACCGGCAACGACTGGTTCTCTCATGGCCTGACCGATGTTGTCCAATGTAGATTCCCGTGGGAAAGCAAGTCTGATAGCACAACTCCAGCTGAGTGATGCTAGCATCACTCAGCTGGTTGCCGATGCAATTGACTGTTGTGTCAGGGGCTAGGTTACCGTGAATGGGCCACCTCTATTACCTGAAGGTCACCATCTACGGCATAGCTGCTCCCTGCGACTGTTGGAAACTCCCTTACCAGTTCCCCATACCGCACTCTGGCTGTGTTTCCGGTGTGGGAACGAATGACCGCCGACACAAGTGAGCCCTTTGACCAGGTGATATCCACCTCGAAGCCGCCTCTGGCACGCAGCCCGCGTACCTCACCGGATCTCCACGCACTCGGCAGAGCTGGTAGGATTTCGATCTCGCCCGCATGGCTCTGCAGGAGCATCTCTGCGATTCCGGCGGTTCCACCGAAGTTGCCGTCGATCTGGAACGGCGGATGGTCGCTGAACAGGTTCGGCAGGGTAGACTTGGCCAGCAGTGTCTGGATGTTCTCGTAAGCCACATCTCCCTCCCCAAGTCTCGCCCAGAAGTTGATTATCCAGGCCCGACTCCACCCGGTGTGACCGCCGCCGTGTGCGAGCCGCCGCTTGAGGGTTTCTCTTGCCGCATTCGCCAGTTCAGGGGTCTGCCTTCGCAGAATCTGGTTGCCCGGATGCAGGGCAAACAGGTGGGACATGTGACGGTGTCCAGGTTCAGCCTCCTCGTAGTCCTCCACCCATTCCTGTATCTGACCGTACTTGCCTATCTTGGGCTTAGGCAGGCGCTCTCGCATCTCAGTCAGCTTCGCCCTGAACTCGCCGTCGATGCCGAGCAGTTCAGACGAGCGAATACAGGCGCTGAACAGCGCGTAGATGATTTGGCTGTCCATAGACGGTCCTGCGCACAGCCTGGCTCTTTCACCCGAAGGCAACACGTAGGTGTTCTCAGGGGAGAGGGACGGGCATGTCACCAGCCTGCCTTCCGAGTCTTCGATCAGGAAGTCCACAAAGAACTCCGCAGCTTCCCTCATAGTCTCGTACGCTGACGCGAGAAAGTCTCTGTCCTGGCTGAACTCGTAGTGCTCATAGAGATGCAGACACAGCCAGGCCGCACCCATCGGCCAGTAGGTGGCGGACACTGCGATATCCTGAGGAGCGGTGTCAGCCCAGATGTCAGTGTTGTGATGGGCTGTGAAGCCTCTGCACCCGTACATGACCCTGGCCGTCCGCCTGCCCGGCTCGCGCATCCTCCCGATGTGGTCAAACAGTGGTTGGTGGCACGCAGCGAGGTTGCAGGTTTCTGCGGGCCAGTAGTTCATCTCCGTATTGATGTTAATAGTGAACTTGCTGTCCCAAGGAGGCCGCATCTCCCTGTTCCAGATCCCCTGGAGGTTAGCAGGCAAGCTTCCCGGCCTGCTGCTCGATATGAGCAGGTAGCGGCCGTACTGGAAGAAGAGACTCACCAGGTCTGGATCGTCCGCGCCGTCTCGCACTCGCTGCAGCCTTTCGTCTGTGGGGAGGGATGCGCTGAGTTCGCCCGCGCAGCTGGAGCCGCCATCTAGGCCCGTCAGGGAGTCCTCGGCAGACAGAGAGAGGCTCAGCGTGCTGAAGAGGGACCGGTACTCAGAAATGTGCTCGCGTTTTAGTTGTTCATACTGTTTGCGTGCTGCGGCATGAACCATGCTGCGGCATGCTGTATCTGGATCGGCATACCTGAACGTGGTTGCAGCCGAGAGCAGCAGCGTCACGGCATCTGCTTCCTCGACGAGAAGGCTCTCTCCTATCAGCCGGATCGTGCCTCCTTCGGGCTGGGCTGCCACCAGCGACCGAAAGATCGACCCGCCCTCGCCGCCGCAGTATCCTTCCATCATGAGTCCGTTCGGGGGTTCCTTTCTGACGCGATCGTAATACCTATCGCGGGTGATCCTCACTTTGAGGGAGATCATTCGCGGCCTGTCTGCGCAGAAGCGCAGGACCATGACCTGGTCTACTGCACTGACGAATACCTCTCGAGCGAATTTGACCCCTTCGGCCGTGTATGAGACTCTCGCCACGGCATCATTAAGATCGAGCTCTCTCATGTAGTCTGATACGGCAGCACCATGCCCGGTCATCTCAACAAAGAGGTCGCCCAGCGGCTGGTAGTGTCGCTCGCTCTCGGGGGTCCCGCTCAGGGCGAGAGTAGCAAGGCGCTCGGCTTCAGCCGGCCGGCCAGAGAGAATCAGCCGCCGGATTTCCGGGAGATACTGCAGGGCGTCGGGGTTGTTCCTGTCCCTCGGGCCGCCATACCAGACGCTGTCTTCGTTCAGCTGAATGTGTTCGACCCTCACTCCACCGAATACCATGCCCCCGAGTCTGCCGTTCCCTATGGGCAGAGCTTCTACCCACGCTCTGGGATCTGCAGGCCTGGTATACCACAGTCTGAGGTCTCTATTGAGCTCTCTGCCTGTAGATCTGCCGAGGTCTTCAGTCATCGCCGATGCATCTCCCTTCCTGTTTCAGAACAACCCTTGCTGTGCAATTCCGATAGTCATCAGGCGTTATTCTGACGCCGTTTTCTTCCAGGCTGGCGGCTGCGCCTGCCGTCGACTCCACTTCGTAGATCTCCCGCAACAGGATGCTCCACGGCTTTCCCTTGCCCTGAGCGTTGATAAGCAGCTCGTTGTCATTCAGTTGCACCGTGACGTCCAGCTCCGGCTCGCCTGTCGGGCTGTACACAGTCGTCGACGCCGTCTCGCCCGCCTGAGGTTCGAAAACGTGCAGCGTAACTCCGTCGGCATAGTCGTAATCCGGCCTGGTGTCGTCGCTGCCAACGGCTACGATCGAGCCGGGCCTCACCATGAGCGGCAGGCTCATGTAGCCGTGGCGCTCAGTGATCCACCGTCCGCCCTCGACCTTTTCGCCCGTCATGAAGTGTGTCCATGTGCCTTCCGGCAGGTAGTAGGTGACGCTACCATCCGGATGAAACACAGGAGCGACGAGCAACGAGTCTCCCAGCATGTACTGCCTGTCGATGTAGTCGCACGTCGGATCGTCCATGAACTCCATCACCATGGGCCGCATGACCGGGATGCCAGTGCTCCGCGCTTCGCACGCCAACCCGAAGATGTACGGCATCAAGCTGCACTTGAGGTTCACGAAGTATCGCAAGACGTCGACCGACTCTTCATCGAACATCCATGGGACTCTGTATGAACTGCTGCCGTGCAGGCGGCTGTGAGACGACAGCAGCCCGAAGGCGATCCACCTCTTGTAGATGTCTGGAGTAGCCGTGTCTTCGAATCCGCCTATGTCATGGCTCCAGAATGCGAACCCGGACAGACAAAGCGACAAGCCGCCTCGCAGGCTTTCCGCCATGGATTCATACGTTGCCCAGCAGTCTCCACCCCAGTGGACAGGGAATTGCTGCGAGCCGGCAGTGGCAGAGCGAGCGAACACTACTGCGTTCCCTTTGCCGAACTTCTCCTCTAGGACGCTGAAGACGACCTTGTTGTACAGGTAGGAGTAGTAGTTGTGCATTCTCTCAGGATCAGACCCGTCATAGTACACCACATCTGTGGGGATTCTCTCGCCGAAGTCGGTCTTGAAGCAGTCCACGCCCATGTCCAGGAGCCGTCTCAGTTTGGTCGCATACCACTCACAAGCTGCAGGGTTTGTGAAGTCGACGATCGCCATGCCCGGCTGCCAGAGATCCCATTGCCAGACGTCGCCGTTCGGCTTTTTGAGCAGATAACCGTTCTCCATTCCCTCATCGAAGAGCTTCGACCTCTGAGCTATGTAGGGGTTGATCCAGACGCAGATCCTCAGGCCTTTTTCCTTCAGCCGCGCCAGCATCGCGGCAGGGTTCGGGAAGACCCGTTCGTCCCACTGGAAGTTGCACCAATGGTAGTCCTTCATCCAGAAGCAGTCGAAGTGGAAGACGTGCAGAGGTATCTCCCGCTCGGCCATTCCGTCTACGAAGCCGCATACGGTAGCTTCATCGTAGTTGGTCGTGAACGAGGTGGAAAGCCACAGGCCGAACGACCACGGCGGCGGAAGCGCCGGCCGTCCTGTCAGTGCTGTGTACTTCTCCAATACCTGCTTGATCGAAGGACCGTTGATGACGAAGTAGTCCAAAGACTCGCCTGCTACGCTGAATTGGGCCTTCTGAACCCGCTCGGTGGCGATTTCAAAGGACACGAGTCCAGGGTGGTTGACGAACACTCCGTACCCCTTGTTCGTCAGGTAGAACGGGACGTTCTTGTACGCCTGCTCGCTCATGGTGCCCCCGTCGCAGTTCCAGATCTCGACCGACTGGCCGTTCTTCACAAACGGGGTGAACCGCTCTCCCAGTCCGTACACGCACTCGCCGACTCCGAGTGACAACTGCTCCTTCATGTATGTGGAGCCGTCGGCAGTCTGTACGTACCCCATGCCCTTGAGTTCGCTGCTGGTGATGAGTTCGTCTCCGTCGTAGAAGCCGACGAACCACTTTTGCTTGCTGACCTTCACCGACAGACTTCCGCTGGTGAGCCCTATGAAATCATCGGTATCCTCGATCTTCACGGAGGTATCGTCTGAAGAGGCGATCGAGAAGGACGGGCGCTTCCTGGCTTCGCCGGCGTAGTGCGTTATCTGTACACGAATGACATCGGGCATCGGTGAGGAGAAACGGATGGTGAACAGGGGCCCCTGCAAAGTCTGGCCTCTGTGATAGATCCGTTGATAGGGTGCAAAGACAGTGAATGAGTCGCTCTCGACAGTCGTGTCGTAGACCTGCGCAGGACTGGATATGCTGACGCCTTCTCTGACTTTCCAGGCACCGTCTGTGAACTTCATGCCCTCTCCTCCCGGGACTCGCGGCTAAACGGCTTGGGCAGGTGTCTACTCATGAGTGCACGTCTGACGCCCGAATCGCTTCCAATATATCACCTGGAGCGGGCGAGTGCAAAAGCACTCGGCAGGAGAGGTGCGGGACGGAGTTGGGCCCGAGCTATACAAACATCCCGAGAAGCAGCTCCTCTCTCACGATTTCGTATCCCAAGGAGATGTACAGCTTTAGGGCTGAGTGGTTGTTCGTCCGTACCTCGAGGCGCGCCTCCTCTATACCGTTTTCCTTGAGGTATCTTAGAGCTTCGGCGAGGAGCTGCCTTGCGACACCTCTGCTTCTCCACTCTGGAACGACGAAGACATCCTCAGTCTTGCCAATGCGCTTGCCGCTCCTTCTGTTCTCGGCATCGCTCCAGAACGCTGTAACACCGCCGATAAGCCGGCCATCGGGGGCGTAGGCACCGACGATTGTGCCTACCGACCATTCCTCAGACTGGAGAAAGCACTGGAAACCCTCGAGCGTCAGTGGAGACGTGTCGAAGACCAGATCGTGTGCAGCGACGTATTGCTGCTGCTCTTCCAGAGTCTCGACCTTCGATCTTCGGACGGCTACCTCGGGATGAGAAGGAAGATCGGGTATCGGCCTGGTGCAGTCTCTCGCCATGATGTAGACGCTCTCGTAGTGGTCAAACCCCTTGGAAAGGAAGTACTCGATCTCCTCCCTTAGGTTGTCGAACAGGTCGGAGGCCAGCCTCGTCTTGCGGCTCCCCAGCGCCTTGCTCATCTCATGAGCCCGCTCGCAGATCTTCTGAAAGAGTTCCTCGCGAACCGACTGCCTGTCTTCTACATTCGGGTCTACTGTTATCACTGTCCAGATGTGGTTCGGTGCTTCGGGGTCGGCCACATCGGTTGCGGGCACGGGCACGAGCGGAGCGAAGGCCCGCAGATTCCCCTGGTCGTCATAGGCGCAGAACACGTTTTGGCCGTGTTCCGTTGCAGGGTGATATAGGTAGAACTCCGCGGGAACCACCTTCGCGTCTTCAACGCTGTTGGCGTATCTCGCGATGAGCTGCGAAAGCTCTCGAACGTGTTGTTCGTCAAGAGGCTTGATAGTGTACAAGAAGACCAACCTCCTACCTTTGTCTGCCGATTCCACTATACACCAAGGCAATGCACTACTGTGAGGATTGTTTTTGGTTCTGAAGCGTTTGGTCCTGGCTTGATGCTGGGTTACCGGAGGATCTTTCTCTGAACCTGACTACTATGACGGCGTGAGACCCACCGCCTATTCACAAAGGCTGCTTGATTGGGAGGACGGCAAGAAATGGCCGCCGACGACGCGTTTTCGGATCTGCCCGATGCCCTTGTCAATGATCTTCTCAGGCAGGCAATGCCGCTTGCTGAGCGAGTCTCGACGCATCTGGCGAGGCTGAAGCAGCTCGAGGATCCGATGAGGCGCAGAATCGAATCCGCGGGGCTGATCGCTCGCAGGACCGACCTCGAGCCCGGCAGAGAGCCATCGGTAGTCGGAATCGATGGATCCTACCAGGTCCACCGCCTGACTGCTTTCGACCTCTGCGCAGCAGCGGCAGTCGCTGTCGAGGGCACGGTTACGGAGGCTCAACGCTATTGGCAGGAGCCTTATCACAGAATGTGGGTCGGTTCGCTGGCTCACAGCAAGGATGCGATCAATACCCTTCGCGGGCTGATGATCTCTATGGAACTCGAACTTGCAGTCGAGGCACCTCACGACCTCGTCCTTCTCGACGGATCCTACATCGTCTTGCTGATATACCTGCACCAGGGCTTGGCTACCTTTCGTGACGCGCCTTACCCTCTGGGCGAGGAGTTCTGGCGGCGCTGGACTGACCAGCAGATTCTCGAGTGCTTCGTTGCGTTGGCCCAGAGCGACCGAGCAGTGGCGGTCCCGAAATTCAGCGGGAGAAACGAGCTAAGCGGCTTTTTCACTGGCATCGGCCTGCCCCCTGCGGACGGTAAGACCCTGGCAACGATTGTGCTCGCCCCGGACGAGTACACCAGGCCTCTGCCGATCTTCAGGTTTGACGGGGAAGACAGCGAGTTTCGCTTCAAAGAGGAATACTGCTCGAACGAACGGCAGCGCCAGATCAACCGATTGGTCGAAGACCTCAGAGTCGTGTTCTACAAGCCCTATGAATGGGCGCCCGCAGTTCGGCTCGAGCTGCCTAGACCCATCTACTCCAGCGAGGCGAGGATGTGGGCCGTGCTGGAGGGTGTCAGGCGGCAGCTGCTCAACCCGGCTGTAACCGAACCGTACCCGCTTTTCCTGGCAGATCGAATGGTAAAGAGCCTCGGTGCCGGCGTTTCTGTGATCGAGCAGGCTCCGGATCCTGCCTTCGTGAGATATGGAGGCTGCATCTCCATCACGACCTGGCTGAACGCGGTCGGATGCCGCCATCGGGCTGTCAGGTGTGCACCTTGTCGTAGTCATTGCACTTGGGTAGATCCTTCCCTGAGGTCCTATGTTGCCAACGCTCATGCACTATCACTCCTCGGCGCTCAGATCTGCAACATCTGTGCCAGTGCAGGCAATTCGTGGCAGCATAAGTGGTTCAGGCCGATCGACGTGGAAGCTGCTCGCGGCGAAGGCGGCACAAGGTGAATGCTGCTCGAGGTCATTTGAAGGGAGTGCTATCCTGATGTCGAAGGGAACAGCAGCCCCACAGCCCAGCGCGGCAGGGGTGAGTGTCGGAGGAGGTAGGACGCATGAAGACCCGAGTATCTGTCAAGGACGTGCTTGCACTGGACGAGAGTCAGCGGCGTTCGCTTCGCCTGCTGTGGACACCTCAGCCCTACGATATTGCTGTGGCCCTAGTCTGTAGAGACGTCGAGAACGATGTGTACGAACCGATTGTCTTTGCAGTCGGAGAGATATCGGTGACGGGGCACGGGACTATACTCGGCAATCTTGCCTATGATGCGATGGCTGCCATTGAGCTGCCTGATGGCTTTGACGATTTCGACGATGATCTTGACAGAGAGCGCGACGACGGGCAGCCCGGAGGCATGACGTCCCAGTGCTCCCAGGGCGGCGCGTCTGAGCGCAGACAGGCTGGACCTACGGACGCGTCCGAAGCGGAGGACGTGGACTTCGATGTGCAGCCGCGCATTCCGTTCGCCGGCGGCTCATTCCCAAAGGAAGAGTGCCTTCCGCTGTTGGACATCGGGCAGATGGTATCCTTACTGATCGGGCGCCATAGCGGCTATCGAATCCGTCTCGAGATAACTCCAGAGCTCATCGCCTGCTTAGTTGACGGACAGGAGTCAAGTCCAGACGAGCTGTGCGACCTTCTGTGGGAAGCGGTCTGCGCCCTCTTGTGACTGTGACTACTGTGACCGCGGCTGCGCTGACCCTGGTGTAAGGTACACTGGGAGAATTGGAGCGGAGGCTCTAAGCTTGCCGTCTTGACCCTGTGGGGTTAATGCGCTAATATTAGCCACATAGGGTTATTTTTGTTGCACAGCATTGGTTGCAGATCTCGCATGCAAACCTGTCTTGGGGGGACCGTCTGGTGACGTTTGTGGCTGTGAAGTGCGATATCGTGCATTCCCGCCGCCTCAAGGATCGGAGCAACGTCCGAGAGAGGCTGCTCAGGGCCGTCCGCGACACCAACGAGCGATTCGCTTCCGCAATCGTTGCAGACTTCAGCGTCACGCACGGCGACGGATGCCAGGGACTGCTGTATGAAGGTGCGATCAGTCGCATCATCGACATAATCGAGTTCATCATCGACGGAATGCACCCTGTTCAGGTGCGGTTCGGCATCGGGTTTGGTACCCTTAGCACCGTCCCGCAAGAGAAGGTGGTCGGCATGGACGGCTCAGCATGGCGCAACGCAGAGGAAGCACTCGAGGCTGCGAAGCGGGAACGGATGCCTGCTCGGTTCAAAGGTTTCGGTGCATCGTCCAGCAGCTGCGGAGACTCTCTCGCCTGCGCCGACCCGGGTTTCTCCATGGACGAATACTTGAGCTCCACGGTATCACTGCTTCTGCACATCCGCATGAGATGGACGCTCGACCTGCGCAGAGTGACTGAGCTTCTCCAGGAGGGGAAGACTCAAGCTGAGGTGGCGTCGAGCAGGGGAGTATCGGCGGCAGCCGTGTCCAAGCGACTGACCAGGGCGGGCTGGCGAGAGTACCGTGGTGGTGCACAGGCGATTCGGCAGCTCCTGGCTAGATGGGTGGCTCGTCCGGAGGGCGTGGGCCTGGGCGAAGCTGCAATAGTCGCGCAACCCTAACCGGCCGAGGGGTTTCGGGCAGACCTCACCTCGTGGCTCGACAAAGAGGAGGCGGAACCATGGGCCCCCTGTACACATTCTGGTGGCTGTCAGCTATACTGGGTAACCCTTATCTGGCGTTGGCCGTGCTCGCTATAGCCTACTTCATCGTCGACCAGCGCTATATCGGTATCCTGCCTGATGTCACGAAGCCATTTCGGCGAGCGAAACGAATACGTCAATTGCGTGCAGAAGCCGAGCGCAACCCACACAACTCTGCAGCGCTGCAGGAGCTTGGGCTCTTGCTGGTAGAGAGGGGCGAGTACAAGGAAGCAGCAGAGCGGTTGAGCTCAGCCCTCGACCGTCAGCCCGAAAACGCGGGCGTCCACCTGGGATTGGGTATGGCTCTTTATCATCTTGGGAGGTATGACGAAGCGGTAAGCCAGATAAATGAGGCGATCAGTCTGAGCCCGAGGGTCGGCTATGGACTTCCCGACGTATACCTGCTCATGAACCAGCTGAGGCCCGGAGTCAGTCGCGATGAGGCATTGGTCGCCGATCTGGAGAAGAGGATATCGTCGCTTGGATCGCCTGAGATCCTCTATAGGGCAGGGCGGGCTCTCAGTGAGGCTGGCGACAAGGAGGCAGCGAAGCGCATGTTCTCGACCGCTGTCGCGAACTACCGGTGCTTCCCTGCTCGGGTTCGGAAGATCCACCGGCGCTGGGCCCTGGCCGCGTGGGTGCACCGATTGCTAGGATGACGGAGCAGGATTGCGGATGGCCATTGAGGTGGCGGAGCTGGATTACTGTCGGACATCGAGCAGGCATCGAGTCGACAGAACTCTGAGGAGGAGTCATTTTGAGCAGCATTAAGGACAGGTTGTTCGAACAGATAGAGCGCATTCCAGTTATCGACACTCACGAGCACTTGCCTCACTGTGAGGAGGCTAGAGAGAAACACACTGATGTCTTGAGGGAGTACCTCATCCATTACATGTCTTCAGACCTGATGTCCGCAGACCTCACCCGTGATTTGTTCAGCAAGATAGTCGATCCAAGCATACCGATATCGCAGCGATGGGAATGGGTCGAGCCCTACTGGGAAGTCTGCCGATACACCGGCTATGGCCAGGCGCTCGATATATCGGTCAAAGGCATTTACGGAATCGATGGGGTTCGGAGGAACACCATTGAGGAGCTGAACCGAGCCTTTCTCGGTTCTTTGAAAGAAGGCCACTTCAGACATGTTTTGAAGGACCTTTGCGGGATCCGTATCAGCCTGCTGGACGGATTCGGTGGACGGTTCGAGTGCGACCGGTCGCTGTTCAGGAGGGTATGGAGGCCTTGCCACTACATCTTGCCTCGCACGGGAGCAGCCATAGAGTCAGTCGAGAGGACGTATGGCGTATCGATCCGATCGCTCGATGACTGGACTGACGCCTTTGAGAGAGAGCAGGCCGATGCGCTTGATCATGGTGCGGTTGCTCTCAAGATCGGCTTAGCCTATGAACGCAGCCTGCGCTTTGAGGAAGTCGACTACAACACAGCTAAAGCCGCCTTTGCATCCTGCATCGATGAGTGGGAAAGGGCTGGCAGACGTGGAGATGCTCAAGTTGCTTTCCCAGTGAATCTGCAGGATTACATGATGCACTTCATTCTCGGTAAGGCGTCGGAGAGAAACCTGACGTTCCAATTCCACACGGGGCTCCAAGAAGGCAATGGGAACATCGTAACCAACAGCGATCCGGCGTTGCTGACCAACCTCTTCATGAAGTACCCGGATGTTGACTTCGATGTGTTCCATATCGGCTACCCGTTCCAGCACGTTGTCTCAGCTCTGTGCAAGAACTTCCCCAATGTCTTCATAGACATGTGCTGGGCTCACATCATTTCTCCCGCGGCTGTTAGAGATGCGCTGAGCGACTACCTGGACGCAGTGCCGTACAACAAGATCTCCGCATTTGGAGGCGATTACTGCTTTATCGACGGAGTCTATGGTCACCTGCGTCTTGCCCGAGAGAATGTGAGCAAGGTCCTGTCGGATAAGGTGGACGAGGGGATATTCTCCGAGGACAAAGCCCTTGAGATCGCCAAAGCTCTGTTCTATGAGAATCCATTCAGAATATTTAAACTGCAGGGCAAACTATAGGTTAAGGGCGTTCGGAAAAATCATACAGGGAAGAATCTTTCGCCTTTAGAGGAATCTGGACACGAAGGTCGAAGCTCGCTTTATATACTTACTTTGGAAAATGGATCATGAAGATGTGCTGTTCATTCCGAAGGGAGTGAATACTGCTGTAGTAGTTTCCGACCCTGCAGCAGGCTTGCCATGGTCACGCAGACGCAATGGGTCGATGTTCTGGCCGCGCCTCATCAGCGCACCAGTACTCGAGACCGTGACACAATCCGTTTGGGAGTCGTTGCATCTTTTGATCGTGCTCCCCTCCTGAAGTTAGCAGGCGATCTGCTCATACTGGGAATAGCTGTGGCCGCGCTCTATCTGGCTAGCAGGTTCAGCTATGTCCTCTTTCACAGTCTGGCGGAAATCCACAGCGTGGTCATAGGCGTCAGCATGTTCATACTGGCGTGGAATTCGCGGCATACCCTTGAGAACAGCTATCTCCTTTTTCTAGGCACCGCCTATCTCTCCGTCAGCGTCATCGATTTGCTCCATGCCTTGGCGTACTCTGGAATGGGAGTGTTTGAGACCTACAGCATCGACCTGACGGGTCAGCTTTGGATCGCCTCGCGCTTTGTCCAGAGCATCTCGCTCCTAGTCGCTCCGCTGTTCCTGTATCACAGGTCCAGTACGTATAAAGCATTGGCCATTCTCGCCGCGTACGTGGCCGCAACTGCGCTGCTGATCGCAGCCATTTTCACTTGTGTGTTTCCGGAGTGCCTAATAGCGGGAGTCGGCCTCACTGCGTTCAAGGTAGTCAGTGAGTATATCATCTGCCTTGTTCTCCTCGGATCGATCTATATGCACCTGCGCACCAGGGGTTATTTCGATGACGACGTGCTTAGATGGATAATTGTCTCAGTTCTTCTGACCATCTGCTCAGAGCTGGTCTTCACAACTCAGACTGGGATAGATGGGCCGTCGCACATGATGGGTCACTACCTCAAGATCTTCGCTTTTCTCTTCATCTACAAAGCAACTGTTGAGGTTGGCCTGAAGAAACCTCATCGCCTCCTGTACAGGAACCTCAAGCACAGCGAGACCGCGCTCAGACAAGTGCTGCAGGAAGTGCAGAAGCTGGCTGTGACTGACTCGTTGACCGGCCTGCTCAATCGCCGTCACTTCTTCGAACTGGCCGAACACGAGCTGCGCCGCGCAAAGCGCTATTCAAGACCTCTATCTGCCATCATGCTGGACGTCGATCACTTCAAGCAGATCAACGATACTTACGGGCATGCGGTAGGCGATACGGTCCTTCGTGAGGTAGCTCAGGTATGCATGAGGGAAACGCGCAATGTGGATGTGCTTGGACGCTACGGGGGAGAGGAGTTTGTCATTGTGTTGCCTGAATGCGAGACTCGTGCGGCCCGCGAGGTCGCAGAGCGGCTGCGGCAGAGCATTGCAGAGCTGTCGGTGAACACCCCTAAGGGCCCTGTGCAGGTGACTGCCAGCCTTGGCGTCGCCAGCCTGAGCAGCCAATCTATGACCCTGGATGCGCTCATCGCGGCTGCAGATACAGCTCTATATTCCGCCAAGCGCGGCGGGCGGGATAACGTGGTCAGCGCATAGTGCGCGAGCGCGAAGGCGCTGGCAGCGTAGGTGGACTAGGTTGTCGGCGCGTGAGACAGACTATGCAGTCGGCGCACCAGGCAGACAATACAGTCGGCGCGCCAGGCGGCCGATCGCCTGGTCACGCGTCAATGTCACTGGCTGCCGTCTTTGTATGCGACTATCAGTGAACCGTTTGAAGCCGCACTGTGATACTCGAAAACCGTCTCGATGCGCGCAAATCCCGCCTCTCTCAGCACCCTTCGCTCGGTCCACATGGAAAACGGTATGTCGATGTGATACGGCTTGTTAGTATCGAGCTGCCCGCCTTCTCTGAGCTTCAGGTACTGATCAAGCAGCACGTATTCCTCCTCCGGCACTACGATGTAGTCATGGATTGTCGAAGAACGTATCCATTGGTTCGGGGAGGTTAGTGATCACTGGTTCAGGCACGGACTCACCACTCCTCTCGTGTCCATTCTAGCAAGTCCCACAGTCGGGTGCCAGGGCGCTTTTCGTTCCGAGATGAAGAATCGCAGGCAAGGCCCCGACTAAACCGCTGCACGAAGGGCAGCGACAGCGAAAATTGTTCAAAAGTGCAGCGCTTTTGCATGAACACTTGTGGTATCATGGGACTTAGTTAGGAGGTATGCATGACATGAGTTTCAGCCTGAAACCCGACTATGAAGAAAGCCGCAAGAGATATGAGGCCTTCTGGCATCAAGAGATCATTGACAGACCTCCAGTGACCATCGAGCTGAGAGTGAGCAATCCCAAGCCGGTTCCCCAGAAGCACTATGAAACCGATGAAGAGCGCTGGCTCGACGTTGACTTCAGAGCCGAGCAGCTCGCTGTGCAGACAGCCAACTTCGAATACTACGCAGACGCTCTGCCGGTGGTCTGGCCCAATCTTGGCCCTGAGATATTCAGTGCGTGGTGCGGGTGCTCATACAGGTTCGGCGCGGATACAACCTGGAGCGAGCCCTGCATAGAGGATTGGGAGACGGACGCGCAGCGAGCAGTTTTCGATCCGGAGCACCCGCTGTTCAAGACGACTGTTCGGTTCACGGAACGGCTCTTGGAACTCGGAAAAGGCCGCTTTATTGTGGGCCTGACCGACTTCCACTCTGGAGGCGACCACCTGGCGGCCTTGAGGGATCCGGCGAGACTCGCCATGGACATGATAGAGAACCTCGACCATGTCAAAGCGAAGCTTGCGTCGTCAATGAAGGAGTACTTCCAGGCGTACGATTACTTCTACCACATGCTGAGAGACGCAGGCATGCCCATAACGTCCTGGACTCCGTTGATACACGATGGCAGGTTCTATATACCGTCCAACGATTTCTCATGCATGATCAGCAAAGAGATGTTCGATGAGGTGTTCCTGCCCGGCATTCAGGAGGAATGCAGGTTCTACGAGAGATCGATCTATCACCTGGATGGCCCGGGGGCTCTCAGGCATCTAGACTCGCTGCTCGAGATCCCTGAACTGGACGCAGTGCAGTGGGTCCCCGGAGCGGGCAATGAGGGGTACGCCAGGTGGGTGAAGGTCTATCAGAAGATTCAGGCTGCGGGAAAGAGCATTCAGCTCGGCATCTCTCTGAAGGAGCTGCCCCTCGTCTTTGAGACTCTGAGGCCGGAAGGAGTCTGGTTCTGCGGCATCGGCGGGATCAACGACAAAGAAACCGCAGATAGGGTGCTTGAGCGAATCAGCAAATGGAGATAGATACGGAACCTGTGCCTGATTGGTGGCTGACGGGGTACCTCGGAGCAGCATTCACTGCTATCGGTGCTACATCGGCTTCTTGTTCTCATTGAGCCGTGCAACTATGCTTTCGAGCCGCCTCTTCCTGGTGTCCTCGGACTTCGCATCGAGGTAGTGTGCGGTGTACGTTCTTTGCACCGAGGGCGACATGTTCTTGAAGTTCGTCAGCGCTGGCTCTCGGCCCTCAAGTGCCTTAAGAAGCACGGCGATCTGATCGTCACTGATGGGCTGGCGTTCCGGGGTATCCCACGTTCCGTCCTTCTTGGCCCGCTCGATTGCGGCCAGCCCGTGTTCAGTCATCAGTCCTTGCTCTATGAGTTTGGCTGCGATCTTCCGGTTTCTTGGCGACCAGTTGCTTCCCTTTCGCCTGGGTGTGAACTTCTTCACGTAGCACGACTCGTCAATGCTCTTGATCTGCCCGTCTATCCACCCAAAGCACAGTGCCTCCTCGAGTGCCTCATCAGCACTGAGGGTTTGCAGCTTTCCGGACTTCCCGAACCGGAGCCAGACTCCCTTGCTGACACTGTGGTTATCGGTGAGCCAGTCTCTGAACTCCTTGCGGTTGGCGAATTGCAGCGTGTCGTTCATCTCTAGTCTCCAATCCGTTGTAATTCGGCCGCCACTCGGCTCTGATGCGGCCAGGGCGCCCCGGTCGTTGGAGCACGGGGCGAGACCTACGATTACGCCTATATGATCGGAAACTCCACGTCGGCCTTAGCTGGCGGCCGACTTCTCGCCGGGCAGGTAATCTCCGGAAAGGTAACTTCTAGACATCGCAGGCGCATTCCTTCCGAGCTGAGCAGGCAGCCTCTGTCGAGGACTCATTCCTGAACACCTCTGTAGCTCTGTCGAGTATGCCGTTCACATGCGATATCAGGAGCCCATAGTTGGTGATCGGAACGCCCGCGGCCTCAGCTATCGCGAGCCTGTTCAGCATCTGCCTGCGGTTGATCATGCACCCTCCGCAGTGGATGATCAGGGCGTAGCGCGTCAGATCAGAGGGGAAATCCGCACCTGAGCACCACTCAAACTCGAGATGGCCGACACGCTGTTCAAGCCAGCGGGGTATCTTTGTGCGGCCGATGTCGTCCTCAACGGGATGGTGCGTGCATGCCTCAGCTATGAGCACTCGATCGCCGGGTCTCAAGGTATCCAGTGCCTTTATTCCCTCGAGAAACTGGCTGAGATCGCCTCGATGTCGGGCAAACAGTATCGAGAATGAAGTGAGAGGAACCTCACGCGGAACCGTCTTCGCGACCTCCTTAAAGGCCTGCGAGTCGGTCACCACCAGTGCTGGCGGGCGGCGAAGATTCTCGAGTGCCCCTGCGAGACGGTTCGGCTGCACTACCACAGCGGCGGCGTCGTGATCGAGCAGGTCTCTTATAGTCTGAACCTGAGGAAGAATGAGCCTGGTCTTGGGCGCTTCAGCGTCGATCGGGCAGACGAGGATTACCGTGTCCCCGGGCTCGACGAGATCCCCTACTATGGGAGGAGACTCTTGCTGACGGGATGCGCGCTCGGCCACTCTGTTGATCGTGTCGATCAGCTCGTCGATTCCCTCTCTGTTCGCCGCGCTCACCGGAACTACCGGAATCCTGTTGCCGCCAAGTTCTTCGACGGGACCGCCCTCCGTGCGACCGGCGCTGCCCTCAGTGCGACCGACGCTGCTCTCCGTGCGGCCGACGTCGCTGTCCGGGCGGCCAGGGCTGCTCTCAGTGCGCTCGGTTCTGCTCTCCGTGTGGCCGATGTCGCTGTCCGGGCGGCCAGGGCTGCTTTCAGTGCGCTCGGTTCTGCTCTCGGTGCGGTCGACGTCGCTGTCCGTGCGGCCCGCGCTGCTAGTCGCGTGGCCAGCACTGCCCTCAGTGCGACCGACGCTGCTCTCCGTGCGACTGACCGTGCCCTCAGCGGGCAGAAACAGGCACGCGTTGCGATACTTCTCTCTCGCTTCCTTGGTGTCGAGCTTGTTTAGCGCGATTACCAGTGGCAGCCTGTGAGACTGCGCGTAGTCGACTACCTTTCGATCATATTCGTCGAAGGTGTCGACGGACAAGGCAGGCAGCCCGGCCGAGCCGTCCATGACGAGCAAGACCAGGTTCGTCTTGTCGAGCACTGAGTATGAGCGGTTCTTCCTCTGCTCTCCCAGTTCTCCAACATCGTCGATGCCAGCCGTGTCGATGAGCACGACAGGCCCGAACGGATGCAGCTCCATGGACTTGTACACGGGATCAGTGGTTGTGCCGGGCGTGCTGGACACCAGCGCAATGTCCTGGTTTGCCAGAGCGTTGATCAGGCTCGACTTCCCGACGTTTCTCTTGCCGACCACCGCGATATGAAACCTGTCGCTTCTTGGAGTAGTGTTCATTCGAGTCACCGCATTCCTGTCGTTGAGGCTACACGTCTCGCTGCTAGTGGCATCTGTCTCGCCGCCAAAGCTGCCGGTCTAGCTGCTAGAAGCACAGTCTCGTCTGTAGAAGTACAGTCTCGTCTCTAGAAGTAGAGGTCCCGCTCGCCGGATTCCAGACGCTTGAGTCGAGCCTCGGTTTCGTCACGTATCTCCTGCGAGGGTATTTCGGCCAACGAGAACTGGATCGCAGACTCTCCGGCTGTGCGAAGCTCGTCGTCCGCGTAATCGAGGAGATACTCCTTGAACGTGAGTATTGCGTTTGGCAAACATACATTCTGGATCTGACCTGTCTTCGCCAACTGCATGAACCTGTCGCCAGTGCGGCCCTGCCGGTAGCAGGCTGTGCAGTAGCTCGGGAGCTGGCCAGATTCGCACAGGCTCAGGAGGATCTCGTTCGGAGTCCTGTGGTCGTCGACGGCGAACTGGTCGAGTTCCTCGCCCTCCCGATAGCCGCCAACGCCTGTCCTGGACCCTGCGCTGATCTGAGAGATCCCGTAGCGGATGACCTCGTCGCGAAAACCAGCACGCTCTCTCGTGCTCAGGATCAGGCCGGTGTAAGGCACTGCAAGCCTGAGAACAGCGACGAGCTTGCGGAAGCTGTCGTCATCTACCAGATGAGGATAGTCTGCGAGGCTCATGCCGGTAGCTTGGCGCAATCGCGGCACGGAGATCGTGTGCGGACCGACACCAAAGGTCCTATCGAGGTGCTCAGCATGATACAGTAGCGCCAGAGTCTCCAGCTTCCAGTCGTAGAGGCCGTAGAGCACTCCGAGCCCCACGTCGTCGATCCCTGCCCGCATCGCTCTATCCATGGCGTAAAGGTGCCAGTCGTAGTCGCGCTTCGGGCCTGACGGATGCATCAACGCGTAGGTCGGCCGATGATATGTCTCCTGGAAGAGCACGTACGTGCCTATGCCTGCCTTCTTGAGTTTCGTGTAGCCTTCCTCGTCCAACGCGGCGATGTTGACGTTCACCCTTCGTATCTCGCCGTTCTTGGACTTGACTGAGTAGATGACGCCAAGGGCCTCGAGCACGTAGTCCAACGGGCAGTTCACCGGATCCTCGCCGGTCTCCAGAGCAATGCGCTTGTGACCCATCTGTTCGAGGGCTTCCACTTCGCCGCGTATCTCGTCCATGGCAAGGCGACGTCGCGGAATGCCGTTCGAGTGCCTGTAGCCGCAGTACCGACAGTTATTGACACAGTAGTTGCTGATGTACAACGGCGCGAACAGCACGATTCGCTTCCCGTAGATGCGTTCCTTTACGATCCTGGCGGTCTCATACATCCTCGCAGTCAGCTGCGGATCTGACACCTGGATGAGGGCCGCTGCTTCCCACGGTTCGAGGCCGCGCGCCTTCTCTGCTTTGGCCAGAATGCCCTCTATTCGATCGACAGGCATTTTGCTGCCTTCGTCCAGCATTTGTTGAAGGGTAGCCGTGTCGACGAAACCCATATCTAGCTTGTTCACTGAATGACCTCCTGTGCTTGCACGCGTTGCGCTTTGTTTCTGAGGAACTTCGGTGAATGACCATATCCCATACCGACAGTGCGGCCGGCGGCCAGGACGCGTGCCTTGACGCAGCTCGTGCACTGGGCTGCATCTTGGTCCGTGCAGATCTTGCCTGGATACAGAGCATACATAGGCCTGTATCGCATTGGCGTTACGTTCGGCATTATCACGTTTGCACCCCACCGGAATGCCTCTTCCCGGGCGTTAGGGCCCTTGGTTCCCAGTGCCGTCGTCGCTGGAATCATGACCTCGGGCATCAGGATACGAAGCAGAGCGATCTCTCGCAGCACGAGATCAAGCGTTCCGCCCTCAGTATCGCCCAGGGGAGTCGAGGGGTTCGGTATGAACGGACCGATCCCAGCCATATCGACGTCAAGCTCCTTCATCAGAAGCAGGTCGCCTGCGATGTCCTTTGTGGTCTGGCCCGGCAGGCCGACCATGTTTCCGGCCCCGACCTGGTACCCCAAGGCCTTCAGCGTTCTCAAGTGATCGAGCCTCTGTTCGAGCGTGTGACCTGGATGCAGGCGCGCATAGAGCTCGGGATTCGAGGTTTCATGCCGCATCAGATATCGGTTCGCTCCCGCCTCGATCCAGGATCGGTACGCGGCCGCGTCTCGCTCGCCGAGAGACAGTGTGATCGCCACGTCTGCACGGGACTTGATGACCTCGATCAGTCGTGCGATATCCGCGTCCGAGTAGTACGGATCCTCTCCAGACTGGAGCACAATCGTCTTGTATCCCAAACCTGCAGCCCGAACCGCCATCTCAAGAATCTCATCAGTGCTCATACGATAGCGTTTCAGACCTGCATTGGAGCGTCTGAGCCCGCAGTAGAGGCAGTCTTGGCGGCAGCAGTTGGAGAACTCGATGATGGCCCTCAGATACACATCGCGGCCGAACGTCTTGAGGCAAACCTGCTCAGCCCTTGCGCGCAGCGCCTCGACTTCCGATTTGTCGTTGCTTTCCAGAAGGCTGACGATCTCAGCCACATCAAGGTTTGTGTCTTGCTCCTGGTTAAGGTTCATATCTATTGCTCCTGGTTCATGTCTTGCTCATGGCAGTCTTGACGCTGACTCCCGGGAGGCTGCCAAGCTTGCCGGTCATGGCACCGATTTCGTCTGTTGAGCCATCGACGATCAGGGCGATGATCGACACCCCTCGCTGTCTGTAGGGGAGGCCCATCCGACCGGCGATTATGTCTCCGTACTCGCTGAGGATCGCATTGACATTGGCGGCTGACTGATGCCTGTCCTCTATCACAATTCCAACTACACCCACACGCTTATCCATCGGTTTCACCCCATACAAGAACTCCACCCAATAGGCATGAGGGTGGAGTCTGGTACAGTAGATGCTCGGTGTTGGCTCCTCCCTCGATGTTAGGACTCGGCGTTGCCGACGAACCCCTTCATCCCAGGCAAAGACCTGTTGTGTTCATTTCGGGTTTACAGGTTCTTGACCTTCGCCCTGATTATATCCTTGTCAGAAGAGTCAGTCAAGGAACCTTTCGGCCTCGTGCTGCCGGTTTCGTAGGTCTGGCAACGATAGGTCGACGCTAAGAGCCGGTCTAGCAGAGCCATCGGCGCCGCCGCTGTTGTAGAGCCATGGGCGCTGCCGCCGTTCCAGAGCCGTGGGCGCTGCTGCTGTTGCAGTGCAATGGGCGCTGCTGGTGCAGAGCCATGGGCGCTGCTGGTGCAGAGCCATGGGCGCCGCTGCTGTTGCAGGGGCATGGGTGCTGCCGCTGTTGCTGAGCCAGCGGTACGCTCACGCAGATAGCCCCCGAAGTACATATGAGAACTGCGCGCATAGATCGCTCCTGGTGGATCTCCCTAGCCCAGCCTATCTGGCATAATCCCGACCCAAGAACCATGGGTGATTCTCTAGGATACCCGCAACGCTCTTGTACGTACACTATCACCCGCTTGCATGGCCTCGCACGTCACGTCGCGAGTCGACGATTTGGTTGTCTAGCTGCATCATCTGTCGTCACCATCATCAGCCAGTCGCTTTGTCTGTATTTGACAGCGTTGTACGTACAAGAGCGTTTTAGGGGGCCGCGACTCTCACCCTTGGAGTGGATTTCCACAGCATTTCCCCTGCTACACAATGCGCAACTGGAGGGATTCGCCAGAGCTTGCACGAAAGTCGCATATGTAGTTCGAGGGGGGTATGCACACGAGCCCCAAGTGTTCGCAGGAAGCCAGCTGAGGCAGGCGAATTGATAGAAGAGACAGGAAAGGGCGTCTCGTGCCGAACAGGAGGTATCAGCGTGAATAAGCGACAAGGATGGCAGCAGACCGCAATCATAGTCATAGCCGTAAGTCTTATCATGACGTTTTTCATGATCCGATCAGCCAACAGGTTCATGAACGAGATAAACCAGGCCTACGCAAACCTGGTTATCAGCGATGTCGACCTAAGCCAGGTTCCTGACGGCGTCCACTCCGGATCCTTCGACCTTCGGATAGTGGCTGCGGATGTCAAAGTTGAGGTGCAGGGCGGGCGCATCAAATCAATCGAGATAGTGCGCCACATTCATGGCCGAGGTGCCGTAGCCGAGGCAGTGACGCAAAGCGTCTTGGAGACGCAGAGCCTCAGTGTCGATGCAGTATCGGGCGCTACGATGAGCAGCAAGGTCATTCTTAAGGCTATCGAGAATGCTCTGACTGGAGCTGCGCTGAGAGGAGCAGGCGATGCTCAGGCAGCGACGGCAGATGGGCAGACAGGAACAGGGACAGGGACTGAGTAGACAGGGCCGTGCAGGATGGACCGGGTCGAACAGGAGGGTGCTGGCAATGAACGGTAAAGGTTTGGACTTCTCCAAGATCAAGACGTACAGTGCGCGTAACAGGCACAATCTAGTCACTGTTGAAAACGTCATGCAGCCCTGCCTGATGCCAGAAGGCTCGCCGAGCAATCCGAATCCGGCGATTGAAGAAGTTGCGCGAGCAGTGGTGAAGGCAAGGCAGAACAGTCGCCCGGTGATCTGGTTCATGGGTGCGCATGTCATCAAACGAGGGCTGTCACTGTACGTCATAGATCTGATCGATCGAGGCATCCTCACCCACGTTGCAGGGAACGGCGCAGTCAGCATACATGACTTTGAGCTGGCCTATCTCGGCGGGACGTCTGAGCATGTTCCGACTGCGATCGAGGACGGGTCCTTTGGGATGTGGGAAGAGACAGGGCTATGGATGAACACAGCCATCAAGGAGGGCTACTCACTCGGTCTCGGCTATGGCGAGAGCCTTGCGCACTATATAGGCTCTCATCCTGGGGATTTCCCGTTCTCTGATTACAGCGTCACGGCACGGGCTGCGCAGTCATCGATACCTGTGACGTTTCACATCACCATCGGGACAGACATCATACACCAGCATCCATCGGCCGACTTTGAGTCACTCGGAGGCGCCAGCGGGCGGGACTTCCGAATCCTGTGCGAGAGTGTGTCGCAGCTAGACAAAGGCGTGTTCCTGAACTTCGGCTCGGCGGTGACAGGAGCTGAGGTTTTCCTCAAGGCGCTGTCCATCTCCAGGAACCTCGGTTTCCCAACGTACGAGATAACAACGGCGAACTTCGACCTCGTAGACTTGGGCAACTACCGGAGCAACATCGACGACAACCATCCTCATTACTACTACCGTCCGAGGAAGAATATCGTGAACAGGCCAACCAGCCAAGGCGGTGCCGGTTACCACATAACCGGGGATCACAGGGATACGATTCCTGCACTCTACTCGCACATCCTTCGGATGCTATAGGAGGTAGGGGAGCATGAGCAGGCAGAGTCCAGCTCTTGGTGGAGACAGAGTAGCTGCGGCGGGGTACCGGGATCTAGGTCGCGGGAGACTTCAAGAGATCCTTGAGTCGCTGCGCAGACTCAACATCCTCATTGTCGGGGATGCGTGTCTGGATGTCTATTGGCACGCAGACATGAAGCTCAGCGTCCTCTCACGCGAGACTCCGCACTTCCCGCTTCCTGTGGTTGAGGAGAGATTCTCGCCAGGGGCCTGTTCCAACGTGGCTGCGTGTCTCAGCGCTCTCGAGGTTAACTCCGTTAAGCTACTCACAGTCATCGGGCAAGACTGGAGAGGGCGAGAGTTGGTTGAACAATGCAAGAATCACGGGATAGACACCTCCTTGGTCATATCCAGCTCTGCACGCGTGACACCAGCCTACTGCAAGCCTTTGCGTAAGGGCATTTCCGATGTAATCTATGAGGACCCCAGGATAGACTTTGAGAACAGAAGTGCTCTTCCAGAGGAGCTAGAAGCCGAGCTGGCTTCGCACCTGCGCGAAGCGGCTGCCGAGGCAGACGCCATCGCGGTTTCAGATCAGCTGGAGTTCGGCGTCGTGACTTCCGCGGTCAGGGAGGTTCTGTCTTCTCTGTCGCGTGACGGCAAGTTGGTCGTCGCAGACAGCCGCACACGGATAGCTCTGTTCAGGAACATCATCACCAAGCCGAACGAGTACGAATGCCTCGCTGCCATTGCGCTTGATCCGCGAACCCATCTTGGGAGTTCCGGACCAGATCGGGGACTCGCACATGCACGTTCGGCCGCCCGAACTCTGAGCAGGCAGACAGGAGCTCCCGTGTGCATGACACTCGGCGCTGGCGGATCGATCTGGGCGGACGCCTCGGACAGCACCTGGGTGGCTGGAGTCCCGGTGACTCCTCCGGTCGATACAGTTGGGGCCGGAGACTGTTTTCTGTCGGCACTAACCGCAGGTCTAGCTGCTCGCTGCAGCAGCGTAGAAGCGATGAGACTGGCGAATCTCGCTTCGGCAGTGGTCGTCAAGAAGCTTGGAACCACAGGAACGGCCACGCCCAAAGAGATACTTGATCGGCATGAAGCACTCAGTGCGAGCCCGGCGCTCGGGCAAGAGGAGGTCTCACCACAGTGATCGAGGTGCTCCGAGAACTGCCCGAGACGCGACGACAACTGAAGGTTGCCATATTCGACTTTGACGGGACCATCTCGACGCTCAGGAACGGATGGGAGCAGGTGATGGCGCCGCTGATGATTGAGATGATCTGCGGCGATAAGGAGCCCGTTCAGCAAGTCATTGATGAGGTGCGCGAGTACATAGACCAGTCCACAGGCGTCCAAACGATATTTCAGATGATGTGGCTAGAAGAAGCAGTGCGGCGGCGCGGCCTCAACCCCGTGGTCCACGACGCCTGGTGGTACAAGAGGGAATACAACCGAAGGCTGATGGCGCTGGTAAGCGACAGATTGGAGGCGCTTAGGTCTGGCGCAGCTCGGGCGTCCGACTTTGTTGTCTCCGGGAGCGTAGAGTTTGTGAAGGCGCTCGTCGAGCGAGGCCTTGAGGTGCATATCGCAAGCGGCACCGACCACCCTGACGTCGTCAACGAGGCCAGATCGCTTGGGCTTCTGGAGACATTCCTGAACGTTTCCGGTGCGCCTGTAGATCGCGCCGACTGTTCAAAAGAGGCAGTTGTTAGACAACTGATCGACGAGAGAGGACTGGGCGGCGACGAATTGCTGGTGGCAGGGGATGGCAAGGTGGAGATCAGACTGGGCCACGAGGTCGGTGCGGTGACGCTTGGGGTAGCCAGTGACGAGGTCAGGCGATGCGGCGTCAACCCTGTGAAGCGCCGCAGGCTGATAGACGCAGGAGCTGACGCCATAGTAGGCGATTTCAATGAGCAGGAATCTATACTCTCATGGCTGGGGCTTGGCTGATGGCTGAAGCTGAGCCGGCCGTCTAGGTAGAGTTGACGGATGGGACCGGACCTATGGATCGCCGCCAAGGCTGGGCATACGCCAGATGTAGTCCTGGCAGCCTTGGCCGGGCTTTTGGCAGCAACCGCTGCAGACGAAACAGGTCTCGCATCGATCATGAAAAGAAGGCGATGTTCGTATGAAGCAAGCCATCCATGCTCGCATAGCTGAGAAGGCCAACAAGATCGCGCAAGACGTTATCAACATGCGCAGACACCTTCACATGTACCCGGAGCTGCCTGGTCAGGAGAAGGAGACGAGCCGCTTCGTCGCTGACAGACTCAGATCGCTGGGACTGGAGGTGCAGACCAATATCGGGGGCTACGGCGTGGTCGGGATGCTGAATGGGGCGAAGCCAGGCGTGACAATAGCATGGCGCGCCGACATTGACGCCTGTGCTCTGCAGGAGGAGATCGACAAGCCCTACAAATCTCGAATAGACGGCGTGATGCATGCTTGCGGACACGATGCGCATACAGCCATTGCACTGGGCATGGCTGAGACTCTATCGTCTGTCAGAGATGAGCTGTGCGGCGCAGTCAAGTTCATCTTCCAGCCGTTTGAAGAGGGCGCTGAGGGTGCACAGAGGATGATAGGCGATGGCGTGCTGGAGAATCCTCGACCATCGGCGATCTATGGCTTGCATCAGGGCAGTCTAGGGGCCAATCAAAGCTATATGGAATCGGGATCAGTGAGTATACACTATGGCACAACCCTTTTCGGAAGGGACGTGCTCAGCATCAGTGTCAAGGCTTCCCGACCGAAGTTCAACGCATGGGCGGAGCAGGAACTCCTCATCTACAGACTCAGCCAGATCAACCACTACAAGAACAGGCATGCCAAGCGCGATATACACCATCTAGTTGACTTTCAGGTCCTTAGGAAACAGGGCAACGATGAGGCTGGAGAAATCCACATACAGGCCCGGTTTAGGTACGCAATGCAGAAGTACAGAGATGACATCAGGCTGGAGTTGTCCAGGATCATCGACGAATATAAGCGGCAGTCAGGGTCTGAAGTGACAGTCGAATATGTGAAGTCGACTCCTCCCGTGTATAACGATGAGGCGGAGTGTGAGGAAGCAGAGCTGATCTTGAGGGAGTTGATCGGCGATAGGGTGATACCCATTCTGGACGAGGTTCCGCCGCACGGAACAGACGATTTCGCCTGTTTTCAAGAGGAGTTGGGCGGACTGTTCTTCTTCCTGGGTTCAGCCAATCTGGCCAAAGGCATCAAAGCCTGGAATCACACTTCAACGTTTGACATAGATGAAGACTGCTTGCCTTTTGGAGTCAATACGATGGCGTCGTTCTTGTTTGAGATGCTGAGTAGAAGGAGCAACTGAGGCGCCGAGCAGCTAAGGCGCGGAGCGGCTAAGGCACCTCCTCACTTACCACGAAGAGCTGCTAAGGCGCCACCAGCCTAACGCGAGCAGCTAGGGCACCGCGCGGCTAACCCGTCACCTAATCGTAGACTCTTTGCAGATTCCACGTGACCGTAGTGGACATCATGAACTTGATTCCGCCACGCCGGAAACTCTTCGTCCATGTGATGCTGTTTAAGAGAGACGCGGCGTCGTGGTCAAAGGGCTTCCAGCTGCCTCTCTCTGCGATCGGCATTGGGGCTTGGAGCAGCAACGCAGTGGCTTCTCGGTTTTCCCCGAAGCTCGGGGCGATTCTCCAGTCGATCTCATCAGAGTGTCCGCTACCCCCGCAGTCGTCTGATGACCTCTGGGAACCGCGAGCTCTGTAGTTCTGGATGCTGATGGCCTTGTCCACGAGACCGTCCGGTGTGTAGACAGCGTAGGTTCCGGCGGCAGGATCCACATGAAGAATAACAGTGCATTCGCCCCTACCCATACCCACACCTTGACATTCCGACTTCGTAGTCGTGGTGCACAAGGCGGGGGACTCTCCACGTACTCCCCAGCCCACTACCTCGACAGTGCGATCGTAAGAACTCTGTACCCTGCACTCATAGGTGCCGGTGCCAACGCCGTTGACATCTAGCGTTATGTCGTCGATACGTGCCTCGTAGGTCCAGCGGTTTCCCCCCACAACGCTTGCGCATACGGCTGTTGGGTCATCCTTAGCGGGACGATCGTCTGATTTCTCGCTCCAGCTTCCGATGACCGTTCGCTTTACCGTCATTGACCCAGTCCATCGCGTAGGAGTGTGGTGCTCAATACGGATCGTCGCGAACCCCTCTGATTGCATCGTGTCCGCGATGTCCTCGACCACAGCTGCTGCAGCCTCAGGGATTGAGAATGGACCCGGGACACCTGTGACAATCGCGTTGGCGCGGACGTTGACCTTTGCCACTTCGCGAACCCCTCCAAGATTCTGGTCCCTCTTGGGGTACAGGTATGCTGTTGCAATGCCATTCGCATCGGTGTAGTTGTAGAAGATGTGTTTCCACTCAGCTGCCCGCGGCTCTGCGTAGTCCCATAGGCTCTCGGACCACGTCCAGACGACCATTATGTCCTTTTGCGGTCCAGGCGTCGGGAGCGAGTATGGGTTCAGGGAATCAAGGGCCGCTCCGGCTGCCCCCTGTTGGCCTTGCCTATACGACCGGTATCCGTGTACTAACGCAGGATTTGTGGTCAAGGCAGCCACCGCCTTGACGAGCCTCTCTTCATTCTTGGGATCGTAGGTCACCTTCGCCTCTAGTCGAATACGACGGTTGGAGTAGGGCTCGGCCGGGTCATCCCTCATGTGTATCCCGTCTCCGCCGTCAGCGTCCTCTGGTTCGTAGAATACTTCGAGCTCGGTCTTTGTCCCTAACAGAAGAAGGGTCTTGTGAAGTATGTCAATAGGAAGCATGACGCCGCCCGCACCGTCGGCTATTGCATCGAGAGCATCCCCTGCAGCTTGTTCGACGGCCTTCGAACCGACCTTTTGACCGACACTCCACGCGGCATCAGCTTCGCTTGCCTCAGCAGAATGCAATGGGACGGCGCACATCATCAGTGCAAGCAGAACGATCGCCAGGCAAGGCTTGCTGATGCCAGCGCCTTGGGTGCGGATAGGGTAAGTGCTTCGAGCGACGACTGGAAATCTCATTACACCTCGCCTCCGGATCCGGCGGTGCCGATCAATCCAAACATGTCTATGGTAAGCAGCATGATCTGCACGGGGTCGAGAAAGAGACAGCTGCTCAGGGTCTCTTCGGGCTGAGGTCCAAGGAGCATGAGCCGACGGATTGACTCGCCATCCGCGTTGGGAGTGTTCTCATTTTCGAGGCGAAGCAATTCCATGCCCCTGTCTGAATCGACCCACAGGTCTTCCGCCATACTCCAGCCGATGTCCTCGTGGATCTCGAATTGGTGTGCCTGCAACAGGTCGCTCGCCTGAAGGGGATGCGATGCACTCACTTCAGCGGTCCACTTCTCGGCTTGCGCGATAGCTTCTCGCTTGCGCTCCTGCACCTGTTGCTTGGAGCGGTTGTAGGCTGCCTGGCTCTGGGCCATTCCTCCTGCTGAGCTAGTGGGAATGGATGGCGCCTGTGACTGCGCTTCGGTGCTCGGTGGATCTGTGTCTATCGTGAAAGAGTCCATCCAATCCTTTGGTGAGCTGCTTGAAGACTCATTACCCGTACCCGTCGATGAACGCGATCCGGATCCGGAGAGCTTGCCGAGCATTGCCAGCACCGGTGCCATCATCCTGGCGCCTTCCTCGTCGTCCCCGATCGCTGCGGTGAGTTCATCCATCACATTGCCCATAAACCCTGCAGCCGTCCCTGACTTGCCTGTGTCCTTGCGGCAGGAGGAGTCCATTGGACCAAGAAGGCTGAACGGGCGCCGCTCCCTTTGACCCAGGGCATCAAAGATCAGAATTGCCAGACCTCTTTCATCATCCGGATAGCTGCTGGCCAGCTGCCTTATCTGCCTGAGAGCAGACTCGACAGCGGCTCCGTCAGTATTCGCGCTGACAATGCCAGCCTGCCTCCAACCAGAGACGATGCCGTCCAGCGGAGTGAGATTGCCGGCAAGGTAGCCCTCTGCGACAATCTCCAGCTCCAGATCCAGCAACCCCGGCTGCGAGCTTATCGCCCAGTTGCGCATGTCGTCAGCTGTCACATCTCCAGGATTCTCGCCGAAGTCGTAGTCGTCGAGCCTGTGGACCGGCACGCCGAGGCGGTCGAGTATCCGTTCGAGTATGCTGACCACATGGCCTATGGTCCGAGCACCCCTCAGCTCGACGGCAAACGCTATTGCGTCATCTTGAACCGAGGCACTGACTTGAGCGGGCAAGGCCAGTGCCAAGCAGATGAGCAGCGCTGGGACCAGAATCTTGCTCCGGTTGGAGCGCCAGTGGAGAGGTGACGCAGCCCGGACTCTCTCTTTATCGATCACGGCAGAGTTCCCCCCTCAGGCCTGCACCGAGTTGGTTCTTTGTGAGCTTGATCATTTCAAGCCGCCGACTGAGTCTAGCCACACCCGTCACTCCCGGTCCATCGCACTCACATGTCAATTCTACCTTACGATGGTGCAAGAAGTCGAGTATGCGCGGCCACTGTGACCGCGTCAAGCCGCTGTAGGGATGCGTGCAGCCTGCTGACGCTTCAATCCTCTGCGTAAAGCATGCCGGGGCAACCGGGGGAAGCCAGCCGGCGATTGACACAGATCGACCAACGGGTCTACAGTGTCCTTGTCAAGGCATCTCAAGCGGATGTAAGGGGATGGGATGGACGTGTACTACCTGGACCTCAGGCGTGAGCCCAAAGTGATCAAATCCGGTCATATCAGGATGGGCGGAGTGGATCCGCGTGGGAACCGGATCAGCTTCACCAACTACTACATGGAGGTCAACGGAAAACCTTACTTTGCTGTCTCTGGGGAGTTCCATTTCTCTCGCTATCCGTATCAGCTTTGGGAAGACGAGATCATCAAGATGAAGATGTCTGGGGTCAACATAGTCTCGACCTACATCTTCTGGAATCACCACGAGGAAGAGGAGGGTGTCTTCGACTGGAGCGGCAACAAGAACCTCCGCTACTTCGTCGACCTATGTGCCAGGCACGGCCTCTATGTCATCATCCGGGTTGGCCCCTTCTGCCATGGAGAGGTGAGAAACGGCGGAATCCCTGATTGGCTCTACGGCCGGCCGTTTGACCTCAGGTCCAACGATGAGGGGTACCTGGCCTATGTAAGGCGGCTCTACGCTGAGATCGGGAGGCAAGTCTCAGGGCAGTTCTTCGAGAACGGCGGTCCGATCATCGGAGTTCAGCTGGAGAATGAGTTCATGTCATCGTCTGCACCCTGGGAGGTTACTCCGATCTACGTGCAGGAGTGGATCGGTGGAGGATCAGGCGGAAAAGAGCACATGAGAATCCTGAAGGAGATCGCCCTCGAGTCAGGGTTGACTCCTGCCTTTTTCACCAGCACTGCCTGGGGCTCTCCTGTGCTTGAGGGAGAGATCCTGCCTCTTCATGGGGGATATGCCTTCTGCCCGTGGGCCGTGGATGAGGACCGGCCAGAGCACGCACCGACACCCGAATACCTGTTTAGAGACCTGCATTGCAGTAGACCGGGCAGAGCCAGCTCGGGCGGCGATGGCGGCCCTGGAAGCGACGACGACGGCAACCCTGCAGGAGACGGCAATCCCGCAGGCGATGGCAATCCTGCAGGCGACGGCCAGCCCCTCACCGTTGCCGACGCCAGGGCAGGTTACCGCATCGAGGACTACCCCTATGCCTGCTGCGAGATGGGCGGGGGTATGCAGGTCTGGTACAAATACAGGTTTGTAGTGCCTTCTGAGAGCGTCGAGGCAATGGCTCTAGTCAAGATTGCCGGAGGCTGCAACTTCATTGGGTACTACATGTACCACGGGGGATCGAATCCGATAGGCAAGCACTCGTACATGAACGAGCGAGTGGTCCCGAAGATCTCGTATGACTTCCAAGCGCCGCTCGGCGAATTCGGCCAGATAAGAGAGTCATACAAGCGCCTGAAGACGTTGCACCTGTTCCTTCACGAGTTCCGCGACGTGTTAATCCCGATGGCGACTGTGCTTCCCGAGAGCAACGACTCCATTGCGCCCGATGACACTGACACCCTGAGATATGCTGCCAGAGTCCAAGGCGACTCTGCGTTTCTGTTCCTCAACAACTACCAGGATCATGTTGAGCTCAAGGACCAGCAAGACATACAGATGCGTGTGAATACTCCTTCAGGAGAAATCGAACTCCCTAGGAGGGGCCGCTTCACGCTCAAGAAGGGCGAATGCGCGATACTGCCTATCAACCTGGATATCGAAGGGGCGAGGCTGAGGTACTCGACTGCCCAGCCCGTCACGCGGCTTCGAGTGGAGGACGAAGTCTACTACTTCTTCTTCGCCCATGAGGGGATGGCTCCCGAGTACTGCTTCGACAGCCGAAGTATCTCGAGCATCGAGGTCTGCGGGGGCAAGATGGAGCGCAATCGAAGAGGCACCATGGGGCGCGATGGAAGAGGCACCATGGGGCGCGATGGACGAGGCGCCATGGAGCGGGACGGGGGTTCGGTCTATGCGTTCGTCGAGCCGGGTACGGGCGGCGTCGTCAGGCTAGTTACGAAGACCGGTGCCAAGGCTGCGATATGCACTCTCACGAGAGATCAGGCGCTTGATCTGTGGCGAGTCAACGCGTGGGGCAGAGACCGGATCATCATCTCTGACTCGGCGGTCTTGGCCAGAGACGGGTACGTCAAGCTGCAGAAGGTCGGCAGCACCGAGATGACGCTCAGCGTCTTTCCAGATGTCGCCGATGGCCTCAGGACATCCCAGGGGATCTGCAAGGCGGAGACAGAGGGTCTGTTCACGCGCTACACTCTGAAGCTGCCAGAAAAAGAGATAGATCTGAGGATTGAAAACGTCAGGCCGAACAAAGCGGTAGTGCAGATCTCGCCGCAATCGTTCGCAGGTGTTGACGACGTGCTGCTTCAGATCGACTACCGAGGCGACATCGGCAGCGCGATGATCGAAGGGAAGGTGATCAGCGACAACTTCAACAACGGGACGACCTGGGAGATCTGGCTCAAGAGATTCCTTCCCGAAGTGGGTGAAAAGCCGATTTACCTCTACATCACACCTCTGCGCAAGGGAAAGATGGTGATCACCGACTCAACCGTTGGGCCTCACCGCACCTTTGTGGGTGACCAGGTCGCTGAAATCACATCGATCAGGGTTGCGGCGGCACACTCGGCTATTGTGAGTCAGAATGTTTGACGTTAAATTGAGGATGCGTATCTCTTCAGGTCGTCTAGATCTAGGATGCGAAAGGTTGAGAGGTGGAAGTCAATCAGGCCTTCCTCTTTCATCCGACTCAGCTCTCTGGACATCGAGGGCCGGGAGACACCGAGGAAGTCGGCCATTTCGTTGCGGTTCATTGGCAGGGTTATGATGGCAGTGCGCTGCCTGTTGTAATGATCGAGCAGGAATGCACTGATCCGCCCGCGCATGCTCTTGATCGTCAGGTATGTGACCTTTTGATTCAGCACGAGGGCTTTCTCGGTAACGATCCGGAGCATGTTCCTGATCAGAGTCTCGTGCCAGGAGCAGGCGTTGGCACATTGTCCTACGATCCTATCTCGAGATATGATGAGCACAATCGAGGCCTCTAGCGCCTGTACAGTGGCAGGCCACCGCGGCTCCTTGGCAAAAGCCGCAATTTCCCCAAAGAGGTCGCCCGGTTCGAGAATCGTCATCACGATCCGGTCGCCGGCTGCGGTCTCTCTGACGACCGCCGCCTTCCCGCTGACTACTACTCCGATTCCTCTGAGACGCTCACCCGATGTCGCGATGTACTCACCTTTCTTATGCTCTACTTTGATCGGTTGGAGGCACTTGAGCATCACGGGCAGCTCATCGCGGCCGATTCCCTCAAACAGAGGCGATCGGAACAACGCGGGATCGGGGTGTATGGCCGGATAGGCGTCTGTAGGCACCGTGCGCACCTCCTTCCGCATCTGCCTCCGCTTCCGCACCTGTGGCTAACGGAAGTCTCTATTGGCATCCCGAGATTGGCTCACAACGGCCAAAGTCTCTACACGGCACAGACTACTCGGTTTCTCCCGGTGAGCTTCGCACCGTACAGTGCTGAGTCAGCCCGGTCTATCGCCATGCGTATGTCGGATCCTTCACTCTCGTTCAATGAAGCGACCCCTATGCTGACGGTGACTCTAATCCTGTCGCCAGCATGCTCTGTCTCCATGCTCTCGACCTGTTGCCTGATGTCTTCAGCAACGGCCGTCGCGTTCTCCAAATCCGCTCCTGGGAGCAGAATCATGAACTCCTCGCCGCCATACCTGCCAATGACATCGGTGCTTCGGATTCTTCGCTTGCAGGCCTGGACTACAGTCTTGAGCACTTCGTCTCCAGCCAGATGTCCATAGGTGTCATTGACTCCCTTGAAGCTGTCGATATCAAGCATCAGGACCGACAGGTGGATACCCAGCCTATGTGCTCTCAGGGCCTCTCTCTCAGCTTCCTCCAGGAGCCTCCTTCTGTTGTAGATCTCGGTACCACCATCGTAGCTGGCGAGATTGTCAAGCTGATTGACGAACTGCCGTTGCTGTGTGATATCGAGCATGAAGTGCACTGAGCCCAGGAGTCTTCCACGGTCCTTCAGCTCAAATAGGTCGTAACGGAACAGCGCGACATAATAGCACGCTGCGAAAACGCTTGACGTAAACGGCGTCATGTCAAGCCCGTAGGGGGACAAACCTGCGAAATACGCAATCTCGACAATGCCTGGAACCAGTACACCGATCGTCAGAAGAACGGTCTGCATCTTCGAGCAGGCCGACCTGCGCCACGCTCTATGCGTCAATCCTATCCCGACAAGCAGGGTCCCGAAGCCGTAGACAGTGTTGACGATATACCAGGGTCCCTTTGTCAGCTTGGCGGTGACGAATCCGTTGTGCTGGACAATTGACATGTCAGCGTAGTACAGGTGGTGAAAATCGTTGGTCGCGCTGAAGAAAAGCGTGAGCACGGGTATGGCCATCAAGGCGATTGTGAGCTTCAGCGAAGGATCCCTATTCAGGAAAACCTTGTGCAGGAGCATCAGCCAGAACACGAACATGAACGGGAGTCCGAAGTACTCAACCTTTAGGAAGAACTTGATCCACTCCAGGCTCTGCGAGCGCAGTTCGAACGCATATCCAATCACGTATATTGCCATCGCCAGACTGACAAGCGAGAATAGCTTGGAAACTCTGTTCTTGTGTTTGGATAGCGAGTAGAAGAAGAGGCCCACGAATGAGAACCCTATCGCGAACGACATGCTTGATAGAACGGTGCCCATTCGCGGTCACCTCGCAGACAGTGCACACTACGAGAGTGCTTGTTCTAGGCCGGCGGTGTAGTATCCTTCAACAGCTAAATCTGTGGCCTCGGCTACAGACATCCTAGGCCAATTCTACTACACTGAAGCCAGCGAAACAAACATGAAGGAGGACTGCTACTATGAAGCGACAGATTGTCAAGATCGATGCTGAGAAGTGTGACGGCTGCGGGCTCTGTGTCAGCGCTTGCGCTGAAGGCGCGCTGCAGCTGATAGACGGCAAGGCGGTGCTCGTCTCGGAATCCTATTGCGACGGGCTTGGCGCCTGCCTGCCTGAGTGCCCAAGAGGGGCGATTACGATTGAGGAGAGGGAAGCGGCTCCCTTTGACGAGGAGGCTGTGAAGAGGCACCTGAACAGAGAGGTGCACGAGGCTGCCCCAACCGAGAAGGCGGCTGAATCCGCTGCCTTTACGCTCGCCTGCGGCTGCCCAGGAACTGAAGTGCGCGCGATCAGGCGGCACCAGGCAACGGCTGAAGAGAGAGCGGGCGAGAGTGCAGGTGAGTGCTCAGCGCGTGTGCCGCATGTGCGCCATAGCGCTGTGGGTTCCTGCGCCAGTGTCAGCGCCTCCGGAGCCGCCGGTGCACCGGTTTCACGGCTGCGCCAGTGGCCTTGCCAGATACAGTTGGTTCCGGTGAACGCCCCGTACCTGGACAACGCACATCTCCTGATCGCAGCGGACTGCACGGCTTACGCATATGCCAATATCCACGAGGACTTCATGAACGGCAAAATCACTTTGATAGGCTGCCCGAAGCTGGACGATGCGGATTACGCTGCGAAGCTGACTGAGATACTGGTGCGGAACGAAATCAAGAGCATCACGGTTCTGAAGATGGAGGTGCCCTGCTGCGGTCGACTGCTCGAGATGGTCAAGGCCGCTCTTCGGAACAGCGGCAAGCTGATCCCCTGGCACGTGGTCACCATTACGAGAGATGGGCAGATCCTGGAGGCTTGTTGAGTGGCGGCACGGTTACCAAACCCGAAGGATTATGGGTCATATGTGGAGAATTACCAATGGTCGAGTCGGCCACGGTGAAGACGCAAATGGTGCAGTGAGGGTCTGATCACTGGATCGGTCTGAGCGAGGTAGTTCGTATGAAGAAGCTTCTCGCCCTCTTGCTTGCGTTGATTGCCTTGCCCCCGATCGTAGCAGCCGTCTGTTGTGCGGAGAGCGACAGCATCCGCCTGACAGAGAATGAGATCGCGTTCCTGAGAGATCATCCTGTCGTTCGGCTTGGTGTGGATCCTGGGTTTGTACCGTTTGAGTTCATTGACAGGGATGGAGCGTACAAGGGCATCGCCGCCGACTACATCTCGTTGATCACCGAGAGAACCGGCATCCAGTTCGAGGTCATGAAAGGACTGACCTGGCCGCAAGCCTACGACCTGGCCGTATCTGGAGACATCGACGCCCTGCCGGCAATCTCAAAAACTGAGGAGAGAGAACAGCACTTCCTCTTCTCCGAGCCCTACTACCACTTCAAGCGAGTCATTGTGACCAGAGATACGGACACAGGGATTTCCCGGATCGAAGACCTGGAGAAATCAGCAGTAGCTGTGCAGAGGAATAGCTCTCACCACAGCTACTTGTTGTCTTTCCCAAAGATCAGCCTGAGTCTGTACGACTCCGTCGAGGCAGCGCTCACCGCCGTAGCAAACGGCACCGAGAGAGCGTTCGTGGGGAACCTTGCGACCACGAACCATCTCATACGCTCGATCGGGCTGACCAACCTGAGGTTTACCGCGTTTGAGGCCGAAAAGGAGCAGGCACTCTACTTCGCCGTTCGTAAAGACTGGCCGGAGCTCGTGAGCATCATCAACAAAGCCCTGAACGCAATAACCCAGGAAGAGCGAATGGAAATCCACAACAAGTGGATCGATCTCGGGACTGAACCCGACTACGGCCTGCTGATCCGAGTGGTATCCATCGTGTGCACGCTTGCAGCTGTCGCAGTGTCGGTCTCACTTTACTGGGTCGCTCGCCTGAGGAAAGAGATCAAGAAGCGCCAGTTGGTTCAGCTGGACCTGGAGAAGGCAAGGCAAGACGCAGTCGAGGCGAACGAGTTCAAGTCCAGGTTCATGGCAAGGATGTCTCATGAGATCCGGACACCCCTCAACGCGATCACGGGATTGGCGTATCTGCTCAAGAGAACCGAGCTCTCTCCGACGCAGAGTCTGTACATCGACCGGATCGCGCAGGCATCAAGAGGCATGCTCGGCATCATCAATGACATACTGGACTTCTCCAAGATCGAAGCCGGCAAGATGGAGCTCGAGTACGTCTCTTTCAGCATGGACCAGGTGATCCAGAACGTCGTGAACATCGTCTCCTACAAGATCGAGGAGAAGGAGATTGGGTTCAGGCTGTCCAAGGACCCGCAGGTTCCGAACTGGTTCTTCGGCGACGCCAAGCGCATAGAGCAGGTTCTCATCAACATGCTCAACAACGCAGTGAAGTTCACCAGCAGAGGCGAGGTCTCGCTGGAGCTCAGACTTGTGGGAAAAGAGAGCGACAGGTATCATCTGTCGTTTTCTGTTAGAGACACCGGCATTGGCATGAGCGAGGAGCAGATGTCGAAGCTCTTCAACCCGTTTGTGCAGGGAGACAGCAGCATTGACCGGCGCTTTGGAGGTACAGGGCTCGGGCTTTCCATCACCAAGAGTCTCGTAGACATGATGGGAGGACAGATACAGGTCTTTAGCACGCCTGGAGAAGGCTCCACATTTGTCATTCATCTGTCTCTGACAGTTGACAAAGAAAGGCAAGGTTTGTATGCGAAAACCCTCTCAGCCGATCGTTTTAGAGATGTGAGAATACTGGTCCTCGAGAAGTCCGGATCAGACATGAGCTTGATCGAGAGCTATCTCAGCGCGTTCGGAATGCAGTGCGAGATCACGAGCTCCGAGGCCAGTGCGCTGAGCATGCTCACGGGTTCCAACGGCGGATCCGCTGAGCCGTTTGACCTGTTGATTCTGGATTACGAGACCCCTGCGGGCGGCGGCTTCAGGTTTGTGGAGTCCATTCGGAACCACAGCAAGATAAGGAACATGCCAAAGCTCATGATGCTGCTACCCATGATGAGAGAGGACCTGTTTGACAGGCTCAGCGAGCACGGGGTTGACATCGCCATCGGCAAACCGATCATCCCGTCCAATCTCCTGAACGGGATTCTGGACGTTCTCGGCTTGAGGGAGGTACCGGAATCCCAACCCGCCGCTGCCAGAGAGGCCTGCCCGACGAAGCTCGAGCAGACTCACGTCGCCCTGCTAGTTGAGGACAACAAGACGAACCAGCTCATTGCCAAGACTCTCCTCGAGCAGGCGGGTATCGAGCCGATTCTGGCCGACAACGGGCACGAGGCGGTCGAGCTTTACCGGCAGCACAAGGACAGAATCGACCTGATCTTGATGGATCTTCACATGCCTGTCATGAACGGACTTGAGGCGGCGGAGGAGATCAGGACGATCTCGGATTGCGTCCCAATCGTCGCCATGACTGCAGACGTGATCCTTGGGGTTCAGGAGAGATGCGCGCAAAGCGGGATCTACCACTACATCAGCAAACCGTTCGATCCTGACCGGTTCATCGAGACCGTTAAGGAGATAATCGAAGAAAGCGAGAACAACGGAGCTCGCGGCGAGCGTGTCCTTGATCGATCCGTGGGATTGAGGAATCTGGGCGGCGATTCAGAGGCCTACAGGCAGGTCTTGGATGAGTTTTTGCATGAGAACCAGAATACAGTGGACAAGCTTGCCCGGGCGATTCGGGAAGAAAGATATGCTGAGGCCGAACAGGTCGTTCACAAGGTCAAGAGCAGTTTGGGCAGTATTGGGGCTCAGGTCTTGTACGACACGGCCGTGGCCTTGCAGAGAGCTTTGAGTGAAGCGAACAAGGAGGACATACTGCGGATCAAGGATGAGTTTTCAGCCTTGTTTGCAAGGCTGCTCGAGGAGATCACGGAGTCTCAGCACTGAGGGGATCGCAAAGCCCCAGCACCGATGAGACTGCAGAGCCTCACCACCGAGGAGGCTGTAGAGTCTCAGCACTGATGAGACTGTAGAGTCCCGGCGCTAGAGTGCGATCCAGCACAGTGATGCCTGGCGAAGGAGGGAGGACCGGTGCGTACCAAGATACTTGTAGTTGACGATTCGGCGTCAGACCGTTTGACAATCCAGAGGATGCTGAGCGACTACAGTGTGCTTCCCGCATGCGACGGTCTGGAAGCCATGCGTCTGATTGAGGAGCATGAGGACATCGACTTAATCATACTCGATCTGAAAATGCCCAACATGGACGGGTTCGCTGTCCTCGATGCGCTGAAGTCCGATACCAGGCACAAGAGACTTCGCACGATCATCCTCACCAACTACGAAGAGCTGGAGAATGAGATAAGAGGCCTGAGGATGGGCGCGGTCGACTACATCAGGAAGCCCATAAACATGCACTCCCTGAGAGCCAGGATCGAGGTCCACACCGAACTCCTCCGGATCCAGCGCGCGCTCGAGCAGACGGTAACTGAACAGAAGCGGACGTTTGACACGGTTTTCCATCAGGCTGCGGTCGGCATAGCCATTTCATTCGACAGTGAGGGAATGCCGGTTGAGGAAGCCGATTGTGTCAGCATCAACCCGATGTTCGAGCAGATCACGGGGAGGACGAGAGGCGAACTCATCAAGCTCGGATGGGCCAGCATCACACATCCCGATGATCGGGTGGAGGACCTCGAGAACTACCGCAGGCTCAAATCAGGAGAGATCAGCAGCTACGCCATAGACAAGCGGCTGGTGAAGCCCGACGGTTCAGTTGTCTGGGTTCATTGGGACATAGCTCGTCTTGCGGTGTCCGGCGATCGTCAATTCAACCATATCTGTCTGGTTCATGACATCACCGAACACAAGAGAATGGAAGAAGCGCTGATTGAGAGCGAGCGGAGCAAGTCTGTGCTCCTGTCGCACCTTCCCGGACTGGCCTATAGGTGCTTGTACGACAGAGACTGGACGATGACGTATGTTTCGGCCGGTTGCTTCAAGCTTACCGGCTATCCCGCTGAAAACCTCCTGTACAACAGAGACCTGTCATTCAATGACCTGATTGCACCCGAGTATCGTGAAGAGCTCTGGGAGGAGTGGAAGCGCATCCTCGCCGACCGGCGGCCTTTCAAGTACGAGTATGAGATCATTACCGCCAGCGGAGAGAGGAAATGGGTTCTCGAGATGGGGGAGGGTATCTTCAACGACGCCGGCGAGGTGGAAGCGCTTGAGGGCATCATCATTGACATAACAGACCGGAAGGCAATCGAGAGCACTCTGAAGTACAACAGTGAGCATGACAGACTGACCGGTCTTTACAACCGGAGTTACCTTGAGGATCTCCTCAAGAGCGACGCCAAGAAACGGCTGGCCCAGAACAGAGCTGTGGTGAGCGTCAATCTGAGCGCCACGCAGTCGTTGACCAGGGCTTATGGGTTTCACTACACCCATGATCTGATTCGGAGCATAGTGGATGCTCTAAGTGCGCTCACGGCAAGCAACCGCACTCTGTTCAGCATAGATGACAATCACCTCGCGTTCTACCTGAGGGGTTACTCAGGTGAGGAGGAGCTCACCGATTTCTGCGAAGCCGTTGCCGGGGCGCTGGAGCCGTTGCTCAGGGCAGAGGGAATTGACGGCGGGATAGGAGTCCTGGAGATCGACAGGGGAGACGAATACGATGTAGACCAAATCATGAAGGACCTTCTGGCCGCATCTGAGCGAGCCATGGACACCGTCGAAAGAGACATCGGGATCTGCTACTACGACGCCCAGATAGAAGCGCAGATAATGCGTGAACAGGAGATCAAACATGAGCTCACCCGGATTGCAGTCGGAGCAGACGACGGGCGCCTGTTCCTCCAATACCAACCGATACTGGACCTCAAGACGAATGAGATATGCGGCTTTGAGGCGCTGGCCAGGCTGAACAGTGAGAGGCTCGGCATAGTGCAGCCAGGGGAGTTCATCCCGATAGCTGAGAAAACCAAGCTCATTGTCCCGATCGGCAGGAGAGTTGTCGTCGAAGCCTTCCGCTTCATCAACAAGCTGAAGGCGCTCGGACATGACAAGATCTGCGTGTCCATCAATGTCTCTGTATTCCAACTGTTGAGGCACGACTTCTGCAAAGAGCTGCTCGACACGATGCGGGAGATGGGAGTAAGCCCCGAAAATGTCGGCATCGAGATCACTGAGTCGGCCTTCTCCTGGGACTTTGAGGCGCTGAACAGAATCCTGCTCGAGCTGAGAGACGCCGGACTCCACGTAGCCATTGATGATTTCGGGACGGGGTATTCGTCACTTGCGCGGGAGCGGGAGCTAAACGTTAACTGTCTCAAACTCGATAAGTACTTCGTTGACAAGCTGATGTACCTCGAGCCGGAGGAGGCCATCACCGGAGACGTGGTCTCGATGGCCCACAGGCTGGGCCACTGTGTTGTCGCAGAAGGAGTCGAGCACGAGAGGCAGAGGCAGTGTCTCCAGGATTACGGGTGCGACAAAATCCAGGGATACCTGGTGAGCGGGCCGCTCAGTGAAGACGAGGCCTTGGAGCTGCTCAGGCAGCAGGGAGAGTGCAGACAGTCACCAGCGGTATGACCGCAAGGCGTTAGTCGTAAAGCATGGTCGTCGAGTTGCGCTGGCAGGTGACTCTAGCTTGTGACTGCGGCCGCTCACTAACCAGACTCTAGCAGAAGCGGAAGCTCTTCAGGTCAAAGAGGCGGCTTTCTCGCCCTTTGAACACAAGATACACAGCATGCACTCCTGATACGGACTGTATCGGGCAGGTTACCGTCTCCCACTTCTGCCAGCCTCCAGTGTGGCCGACTTCGCAGGTGCCCACGAGCGGCCCTTCCGGGTCGTCCAGCCTGACCTCTATCTGGCCGCCGTATGCCCGGCTGCCAGCCCGAGCCTCGAACAACGACACCCCCGAGCCGAAGTCGAGGTACTTGTACGCCGCCCAGTCACCCCTGTGGATCTGGGTGAGGTGCTCGCTGTATAAGCCGAGGGCCTCAGTCCGACCGGTCGCCCCAGCCGTCCCGGCCTGGTCGGCAGCACCTGTAGGGCCGCAGGCGTCGGTGCGCTGCACCACACTTGTGTGGCTGGCAGTATCTGCGCGGCCCGACGTGTCGAAGGCGTCGGCGCATCCGGAAGCACCTGCAGGGCCGGCGGTGTCTGCGGTGTGTGCGCGGCCGGCGGTGTCTACGGGGCCGGAAGTATCGGCTAGCTCAACAGCTCCCGTCCTCACCTTGCCGTTGAGCAGGCAGGCTCTGTACGCATCGATCCAGACTCTCGCGTCCATGGGGCCTGATGCGCCCTGAGTCGTCATCTCCACCTCATCAATCGTCCCGTCCTCGTTGAAATGGATGGGCTCTATGCATGCTCTCCTGCTGAAATTGCTGGCCTGTGAAGAACGGTGGTAGAACACATACCACTGGCCGTTGAACTCCGCGATAGAGCCATGGTTGTTCCATGTTTCCGGATCGCAGCCGGTGTTGTCTATTATCACGCCCTTCTTCTCAAACGGACCCAGCGGCGACCGGCTCGTTGCGTACGAGAGACATGTAGCCCTCCCCCGACTAATGTCTGTGTAGACGAGGTAGTAGATGCCGTTGCGCTTCCTGATCGATGCGCCTTCATGGAACCCGTGCTCTGCCTCGTTGATCAGGTTGGTGCACAGTGTACTCGGGTCTATGGAATCCAGCCCCGGCATTAGGCGTGCTCCTCGCAGGTGGAACTGCCCCCAGTACAGATAGACCTCGCCGTCATCGTCGACAAGCGCGGCAGGGTCGATGCCATCGCCATGCGCGCCCGCAACCGGCCTGGCGTTCGAGAACGGGCCATAGGGTGTCTTGCTCGTCGCCACGCCTTCGCTTCCATCGGCTAGGCAGAAGAACAGGCAGTAGGTCCCGTTGTGGCATATGCAGTCAGGCGCATAGAGACGGCATTCGGTCCATGGAACGTCGGAGTTCGGGCCCCTAGACCTGAAGCTTGTTCCATGATCAATCCAGTTTTCGAGATCGTCCGACGAGAAGACTCGCAGCTCGTAGCTGCAGTAGCTTGTATCGCCGCTTATGTCGTATGACCCGTAGATGTACATCCTTCGGTCGTTCCACTGCCGGGCTTCAGGATCAGGAACGAAGTGCTGGACAGGCAGAATCGGGTTCATGGATGTATCACTCCCCAAACTGTGTACCTCTAGATCTTCGCCTTAGGATGCCGGCCTCAGGATGATCGCCTCTAGGATGTTCGTTCCTAGGCTGCTTGTTGCTGGCTGTCAACTCGTGTACCCTGGCCGGGAGTACTCGGCAATCGCCTCGAACAGTGCCACTGCATTCTCAACCGGAACGTCTGGTTTGATGTGATGGTCTGGACCGCAGATGTAGCCTCCGTTACGACCCAGGTCCTCAATCGTGCGAACGACCTCCATCCGCACCTCGGCTGGACTCATGAACGGTAGCCGCTGGGTGTTGATACCGCCAAAGAATGCGATGTGGTTGCCATACTCTCTCTTCAGATCCGAGGCACTCATTGGCAAAGCATGCAACTGCACCGTCTCCCATACATCAATACCGATGTCAATGAGATCAGGCAGAACAGCTGTGATGTCCCCGCAACTGTGGAACCACACGTATTTCCCCATACGCTTTGCCATTCCAAAGATCCTAGCCAGACCAGGCTTGATGTGCTTCCTCCAGTGGTCTGGACTCACCATCAGTCCGCGCTGGGTGGCGAAGTCGTCGCCCAGGCACAGGATTGGCAGGTCATCGCCGCAGGCCTGCAGTAGCAAGCGGCAGTACTCCAGCGTGAACTCCGTGACGTGCTCCATGGCAGCGTCAAACACCGGACGGTTGAGAATCATGTTTGCTAGGGTTTGCTCGATACCGAACAGATCAAAGAGCCTGCAGAAGAGAGGGAACCAGTAGGGACCTCGAAGAGCACATGCCTTGCCTAAGACTGCAGCCGCCTTTGCGGCTCCTGCGAAGTCGTAGCTAGAGGGGTCGGGCCAAGCAAACGCCTCGACCTCGGCAACAGACTCGGTGTTGGCAAGAGGCCGATCCTCCATGATGTGCTTGCTGCAGCCAATGCCCACAGGGCAACGCCATTCGTCGGTAGGGCGCCCTCTTGCGTCGATGTGTGGTTGGCCTATGTAGGGTGCTCCGATGACGCGGCCATCAATTCCAAGGAAGTCATAGACTCTGGCGACATCGACTCCTAAATGCTTAGCGATTGACTCGCAGATCTCGATGCAAATGACATCGGCCGGAATGCGATCCGGTATCTCATGCCGGATGGCGGCCAGCTCTCTGTCGCGTGGGGTCATTGCCATGTCTCCTTCCAATTAGTAGTATCACGGCGTTTCGGAAACACCTGTACATCATTATACGGGTCGATGCATGGCTCGAGTCATACCACAGGTTCGGACCAGAGGTCTGGGATCGAGCATGATTGACCTTACCATTTCACGCCGCTTCTCACGCTCCATTATACCTAATGCAGCGACAACCGACAAACCGTAGCCGGACTCACTCCTTACGATCTACTGTCGATTACTGTGGTCGTCCTGGTCTTTCCATGGTAAAGCAAACAAGCGGAGGACAGCTGTTCCGAGGACCATCCTCGACTGAACGAATGCGAAGATCTCGAGGCTGCAGATTGCATCCAGAGGCCTAAATCGAAATCCGCGAGTTTCTGCAAGGAAAAGAAGGAGTTTGGTCTCAGGACAGAGAAACTATGCATCAGACAACTGGTTCGGACAACTTGGTCAATGGTACTAGTTTAGTGGTACTAAGTTTGAGCTGGTGATGTTGACCGCGGCCACTTGCCCCTCAGCCCCGGCCGCCTCGAGGCCGGGCCTTGTAGAAATGAGTTTGCAGAAGCTCGCCCTAATCCAGTGCTCTGATCTGGCGGTCACGTAATCCGATGCTGAGTACTCAAGGCACCACGATGGAGGTTCGGGACTGCATGTCTAAGCCTATCCTGCATGTGATAAGTCATACACACTGGGATCGTGAGTGGTATCAGAGTTTTCAGGCATATCGACGGCGTCTGGTTTACCAGATGGATAAGCTCATGGACCTTTTGGAACAGCGCGATGACTACAAGTACTTTCACATAGACGGGCAGACATGTCCGATTCAGGACTACCTTGAAATCAGGCCTGAAAACCGCGATCGGCTCGTTCGTCATATTCAGTCAGGACGAATTCTCATCGGACCATGGTTTGTCATGCCGGACGAGTTCCTAGTGAGTGGCGAGAGCCTAGTGAGGAATCTCGCGTTAGGTCATCGGATATGTGCGCAGTTTGGCGTTGACCCAACGCCGATTGGTTATGTTACGGACATATTTGGACACTGCTCTCAACTCCCCCAGATATTAAGCGGGTTTGGTATCGGCTCCGTGCTCCTGCATCGAGGCGTCGATACGACGAGGTCGGAGATGGCATGGGAAGGGCCAGATGGCACTGTCGTGCTCCTCGTTCGTATCTATCCGCATACAGGATACAACGACATTCTGTCGCTCCGAGGGCAGGGTGAAGACGCCGTCAGGGAATACGAGCGTCGGAAGCTAGCGCTTGCATCGGTTCCAGTACTAATGGGGATGGATGGCAATGACCATACGCCGGCGCAGTGGGACCTGCCGGAGGAAATACGGCGTCTGAATGGCCTGTTTTCTGAGATCGAATGCATCCACTCGTCTATTCCGGCTTACCTGGACGATCTGCACCAGGCCCTGGGTGAGGGTTGGCGAGAGAAGTTGGTGAAAGTCAAGGGCGAGCTGAGGTTGCCTGCTCGAGAGGGAAGCTGGAATGACGTTGTACAGGGCTCTGGCAGCAGTTGGTTGCCGCTCAAGCAAGCCAATGATTCTGCTGAGTGGCTTCTCTCTCGTGTCGCCGATCCGTTGGACGCGTTTGCTGTTGTCCAGGGTGGAGACTCGGATACTGTGTTTTTGGATCTGGCATGGAAGTATCTGCTACTCAATCACCCTCACGATTCCATTGTAGGATGCTCGATCGATCAGGTTCACAAGGATATGATCTGCAGATTTGACCAGTGCCGGATGATCGCTAGTGATTCGGTCAGTCAGAGCATTCAGGAGATCGCGGATCGTATTGATACTTCGAATGTTGAAGCGTCTGAACTGGTGGTAACCGTCTTCAACCTTGCCAGTGCGGCAGCCGGGCCGCTCCTCGAGTTCTCATTCGAAGTGCCCTCTGACCTAGTCAGAAGTCACTCAGATAAAGGACTGGCGCCGGTACTCCTTGACGAGCATGGCAACCATGTCAACTATGAAATCGTTCACGTCGATCGCAGCGTCAGGTCCCAGCACTTCATTAAGAAAGTCGACACTCCGAGTCCAGCATACATAGTCAGCCAGACGAAACCTTGCGATCGGTTCCACGTGGCGGTCTTGGGCTCAGTGCCCGCCTTTGGGTTCAGTTCCTGGCGTGTGTCCTTTAGGAGTGTTGGAGAAGCGGATGCTCCTGCGCAGTTAACAGCAGACGGAGACGAGAATGCGTTTCTCCAGTCAGCAACTGGCGGCGCAAGAGGTGATCGGAGGCCGTACTTGAGGGTGGATAGCGCTCAGCGCACTGTCGAAAACGAGTTCTTGACCGTTTCGCTGTCCGACGATGGACTCCTCACTATCAGGGACCGCCGAACGGGTTGGACCTATGATGGTCTACACTATTTCGAAGACTGCGGCGATGCAGGAGACGGATGGGACCACTCGTACCCTGAGAACGACACCGTAGTGCTCAGCACTGATCGTCAACACACGGACGTCGTTTCCGTGAGTGTTTCCAGCGTGCAACCTTATGTCGGCCAGTTGACGGTTCACTACCGCATGATGCTTCCAGTAGACCTGACTCCGGACAAGAAGGGGCGGACTGAAGAGCGGCGAGCCGTGGATATTGAGACTAGTTTCACGATTAGGGCCGGTACTGCACGCATCGACGTGTGTACTCGGGTGCGTAACAACGTGTTGCGCCATCGATTGCGGGTACTGTTTCCAACTCAGCTCAGATGTGACACGTGGTATGCGGATACGCCGTTTGACATGGTGGAGCGCAACGTACAGTTGCTGGACACAACAGGTTGGAAGGAGCAGGCCAGGGAAGAGGCGCCCATCAAGAACTTCGTGGCTGCCTGTGATGACAAGAGGGGCCTGGCCGTGTTTACCAAGGGGCTGAACGAAGCATGCGTGCGGGATACGCCTGATAGGGAAATAGCATTGACTCTGTTTAGGGGATTTCAGCATCACTTGATTCATGAGAAGACTGTTGCCAGCCTGTTGTGCGGAGACATCGCCGTTGAGTATGCAATCGTGCCGTTCGCGCCTGAGAACGGGCGGCCGCCGCTGTCTCTAGTTGCAGAGCTGGATCGCTACAAATTGCCGCTGCTATCGTACACTCACGGTCGACATAGTGGAGAACTTGCGCCATCAGGCCAGCTCTTGGAGGTAGACCCCGCCGGCATCGTAAGTACCGTCCGGCTGTCCGGCGAAGGCCGAGGTGTCGTTGTGCGGCTCTACAACCCTGTGGATGAGTCTACCATCGCGGCCATCCGACCCGGTTTTGCCTACCGCAGCGCTTACAGAGCCAACATGCTCGAAAAGCCAATCGAGCCTCTGGCAAGCGCAGATGGGGTGGTGCGGCTCGCCTTGCGTCCTAAGGAGATCTGTACGGTGTTAATAGAAAGATAGCCCAGATACAGAGTTGCTTCTTGAGTGCTTCGGATGTGTGCATCCGGCGTGAGTAGAGGGTGTGGATATGTTGAGTAGCGATGAGTCAAAGAAGGCCTCACAGCCGCTGTACAAACAAGTCAGCCATTCCATTCTTGAAAAGGTTTTGGATGGCACTTACGCTCCTGGTCGACCCATCCCTTCGGAAAGAGAGCTGTGTGAGATGATGGGGGTGAGTCGTTGCACCGTTCGTCAGGCCATTCAGGAGTTGGTTCAGTCAGGTCATCTGTATAGAGTGCAAGGAACTGGGACGTTTGTCTTTGGATCACAAGTCCGTGCGCCGATGAAGACAGACCTAGTCGGTGCGATCCTGCCTCATTGCTACAAGGAGCTTCAGGCCAAAATCCTTAGCGGGATCCAGAGCGTTCTTCGGCAGGAGAGGTACCGTATGACGTTCTTGGACTCGGACAATGACTATCGAAGAGAAGCCGAAGGTATTCAGGTGCTTCGCAGCGAGGGCGTGAAGGGTCTCATCATAATGCCGGCCGACGACCAGAAGGATAGCACCGCCATATCTGACCTCAAGACGGAGGGCTTTCCTTTTGTGTTGGTTGATCGGAGGCTGCAAGACTGCGACACGGACTGCGTGATGTCTGAGAACATCGATGGCGCGTTTAGAGCAACAGAGTATCTTCTCCACCTTGGGCATGTTCGGATTGCTTTCGTGAAAAGCAGGTTTAATTATACCAGCAGCATCGAGGACAGGCTGATTGGGTACAGGAGGGCGATGCTTGAGTACGGCATGGAGCCTGATCCCCAGCTCGTTTTCTCCTACGACGACACACTCGAACGTGGCATGATGAATGATCAGCTCTATAGGTTCATCGAAGAGAACAAGGTATCCGGAATCGTCGCCGTCAGCAGCGAGGTAGCTCTTGACGTGATCAAGATGTGTAGGGAGAGATCCCTAGCGATCCCTGATGCGTTGTCGCTGGTTTGCTTCGATGACGTAGAGCTCATGCAGCATTTGGAGGTTCCGCTGACTGTGGTGAGACAGCGTCCCTATGCAATAGGAGCAGCTGCGGCTAGACTACTGCTGCCCAAGATGAAACCATCCATCGGCGAGGACGACAGAATGATCAAGCAGCTGTACTATCCCGTTGAGCTCGTGATACGGGAGTCATGCGCTGAGCCCCCGGGGGCGCACTGCTCAAAGCCAAGCTCACGCTCGAAGTCGCAGTCGGCTTAGCAAGTTTGCATACCGTTGGGTAGACCTGGTCAAGTATGCTTCGTTTACTCCATGCATACTGGTGAAGGGAGATTCGGTATGCTGCCGGACAACCGAGCCATGAGGAACGCTGTTCTGCTAGCACTTGAGCTGTTCATCGTAATGCTGCTCGCAGCTCCAGTGTGTGCTGCGCCGTACCGCAGCTATACGTACGACTACTGGGGTGAGACTGTGCCTTCTCCCCAGGCGTATTTGCCTGAGAGGGTACTAGGCGGCAAGGACCTAGGCGTTGGGGAGTTCAAAGGCCCTCAGGACCTGTACGTCGATAGGCATGGTTACGTGTATCTGCTAGACTCTGGAAACAACAGGGTGATACAGCTTGACAGCGGGCTGCAGGTGGTAAGGGTTATCACTGAGTTGGTACGCGACGACGGTACATCAGACGCTCTACGCAATCCTCAGGGCGTTTTCGTGACTGAAGACGGTCTGATCTACATAGCCGACCGAGACAATGGGCGAGTGGTTGCACTTGATGAGACCGGCCGTATTGTCAAGGAGATCGGAGCGCCAAAGACGGATGTTGCCGGTGTCTTGCCTGAAGGCTTCGTATATAAGCCTGTAAAGATCTGTGTTGACAGAGCGCAGCGGACGTACGTCATCGCTCAGGATGTCTATGACGGATTGCTTGAGTTCGATAGCGCCGGCAATTTCAAGGGGTATGTTGGAGCTACTCGAGTTAGTCCGAGCCTTGTTGATCTATTCTGGAGTCGACTGTCTACCAGAGAGCAGCGCGAGAGGATGGCGCTGTTCTTGCCGACGGAGTACAGCAATCTAGACTTGGACGCAAAGGGGTTCATTTGCGCCACTGTGGCATCGCAGGGCCAGGCTGTGCGCCTCCTCAGTCCGAGCGGCAACGATGTCTTGAGAAAGCCGCCTGTCGGAGACATTCAGACCGCAGCATCAAGTAGCGCCACGATTGCGGGCCCATCAGTCTTTGTCGATGTTGCATCTCGTCAGTACGGGATCTACAGCGTCCTTGATCGGCGGCGCAGCAGGGTGTTTACGTATGATTCGATGGGTCGTCTGCTCTATGTGTTCGGTGGTCCAGGGGACATGGACGGAACATTCAAGGATCCGGTGGCGATAGACACGATCGGATACAAGATTCTCGTCCTGGATCGTGGGACAAACAGGCTGACCGTGATGCGACCGACTGGATACGCACAGCTGATCCATTCGGCGATTGCTCTCTACAACAACGGGCACTATTCAGAATCAGCCAGGTTGTGGGAAAACGTGGTTGCCCTGAATGCCAATTACGACCTGGCGTACAGCGGCATAGGCAAAGCATTGCTCAGACAGGGTGACTATAGACAAGCAATGAGGTATTTCCGTCTGGGCAATGACCGTGAGGGCTATTCTGACGCATTCGCCGCCTTTCGCAGAGAGTCGGTTGGCAAGTACTTCGGGCCAATAGCTACCACCCTGCTGGTTGCGATCTTGGCAGCATACTTTATGGTGGTCTTAGGCATTACTGGCAGAGCGGCTGAGTGGCTGCGGAGGAGACTGTCGGGCCTGCAGAGCGTTCGCCGACTGGGGCGCTGGGTTGCTGATTCCGTGTATGTAGCTTTTCACCCGTTTGACGGATTCTACAGACTCAAGCAACGGCACGGAGCGGATTTGCCTGCCGCAGTCGCAATCACTCTGCTCCTCACAGCGACCTATCTGTTCGTGTGCCAGTACACTGGTTTTCTGCTGAACACGCGCGATGTGACTAGACTCAATATCCTTGTTCAGGTCGCAAGCGTTGTAGTTCCATTGCTTCTTTGGTGCGTGGCGAACTGGTGTCTTACCACACTGATGGATGGGAAAGGCACTCTGCGGGACATTTTCATCGTCACTGCCCATGCTCTGGCACCTCTCGTGCTTGTTACCATCCCGCTCACAGTCGTGAGCAATCTCATAACGTTGGAGGAAGCAGGGTTCTACCGGCTCTTCCTCGTCGCGGGAATCGTGTGGAGTGCGGTTTTGGTTTTCGTTGGCACAATGATCGTACACGAGTTTGACTTCGCCAAGACAGTTGGAACGAGCGCCCTCACAGTCGTATGCATGGGGACGATCATCTTTATCGGCATGCTGTTCTTCAGTGTAATAGACCTGATGGTCGCCTTTGTGTCGTCGATATACACGGAGATTGTACTTAAGGGATAGGTGCGGTGGCAGCGAGCCGTTACCTGCCGGGGTCGCCGTACATCAATCAAGCGTGGGGAGGTCTCTCATCTGTGAACCGAATAGCCAGACTGTTCAGAGTCCCCCTCTTGATAGCATTAGCTATGGCTTTAGCTGGTGTCCCTGCTGGTTGCGCGTCTCTAGCGGACCGACTGGCGAGCATGGATGTGGTTGCTGAGAACGAGTTTCTGTGTCTCCATCTCGATCCGCAGACGACTGAGATCGCGGTTTACGACAAAGAAGCAGACGCTGTGTGGTGGTCAAATCCGGTCGATCGGACAGCTAAGGAGAAGATACTGCGAGGCAAGGCCGCCAATAGGCTGAGTTCGCAGTTCACCATCTCGGGGTTTACCCCTGAGGATCATTCGTTCAGCATGGACAACTACAGTGACAGTGTTCAGCACGGTCAGTATGAAGTTACACCGATCCCGCTTGGAGTACGGATCGATTACACGCTAGGACTGGAGTACAGGAACGAAGACCGACTCCCGCAAATGATCGGCAAGCAACGATTTGAGGACCTGATCCTCGACAAGGTGTCTGAAGATGACCGAAAGACCCTGCTCGATGCTTACGATCTTATATCGCTGGAGCCTGTGAGATATAAACCTATCGAGACTTCTGATTTCGATGTAAGAGCGTTGCTCGGCGACTACGAGGTCGTCTCTCACGGCGAGGAGTACCGCGAACTCGAGGCGGAGTTCTTGGACCTCGATAAGCAGGTGGCAGCCCTCGAGGAGAGCGGTGCATCCGAGTCTGACCTCCGTCAGTTGAGAAACAGCCTTGAGCGAACCAAGCGCAAGTTCGACACCCTGAGGAAGCAGCTGTTGTTCAACCTAGTGTACAAGGTTCGGGACTACCGAAAGGATGTCGATACGACGTCCGGTGTGAAGCGTGAACACATCAGTCAGGTTTTCGAGAACCAGGTCTACTTCCTAAACAAGATACCGACATTTGTGGCTGACGATATTCGCACCATACTGAAGAACGTTGGATACACAGCTGAAGACGTTCAGCGAGACCATATCGAGAACAACCTCGACCCTCCTGAACCGAATCCAATTGTCTACCGAGTCTCAGTCGAGTACCGGCTGGATGGCGATAGTCTTGTGGTAGAAGTGCCGGTAAGCGAGATAGAGTACCCCATCGGCGTTGTATACGATGGAAAGAGAAGGGGAGACTTCCGCATCACATCAATCAGCCTGCTCGAATTCTTCGGCGCTGCCGATGCGCAGCAGCAGGGCTACATTCTGGTGCCTGACGGCTGCGGGGCACTGATTCACCTAAACAACGGCAAGCTGTATGCTGAGGCGTTTGGCATTGAGGTTTATGGGTCGGATAGATCCATACCGAGAGAAGAAGAGATCACCCTTCGTAACCAGGCATACCTTCCTGTATTTGGCATGAGGCAGGGCGATAGGGCGTTCTTTGCTGTCATCGAAGAGGGGGATGCGCTCTCGAGGATCAGAGCAGACGTGGCTGGCCGAACTAGCTCGTTCAACACCGTCTACGCCGAGTTCAATACGAATCCGAGAGGGTTCACATACCTGTCCGCAGCAAAGGGAACGAAGATCAACATATATCAGTCGCGCCCATATCAGGGAAGAATCAGGATCCGCTACGCCTTCCTATACGGTGACGACTCCGACTATGCTGGCATGGCCCGGCATTACCACGATTATCTCGTGAAGACGTACGGAATGGAGCGTCTGAAGCCACGGGACAACATCCCTTTCTATTTGGAGATCATAGGGGCCATATCGGCAAATAGGCAGATAATGGGGATTCCGAGAACCGTAGTCGAACCTGTGACTACCTTCGAGCAGGCGAAAGCTATCGTTGAGGCCGTTGCCGCCCGTGGCGTCGACAACATCAAGCTCCGGTACATGGGATGGCTCGAGGGAGGACTGAACCATCGGTTCCCGACAGGAGTCTATCCAGAGCCGCGACTTGGTGGATTGCGTCAACTAAGCGGTCTTCGGGACTACATGCTTGAGCACGGCTATGACCTGTACCTTGACGTAGGTTTTCTCAACGTAGCTCGGGGCGCCCGGGGATTCAACGCGCGTTCCGATGCCTCGCGCTATCTCAACAGGCCTGTAGCGAAGGTCTACGACTATGACTGGGCCACCTATCAGTTAGACAGGCAGAGTTTTCGGTATGTCCTGTCTCCGTCGAAGTTGGAGGCCATATCCCAACGCTATGTCGAGGACCACCTGAGACACGGTTTCAGTGCGCTCTCGCTGTCATATGAGGGGAGTCAGATCAACTCAGACTTCAGACCTAGTCCGACTGACACCATCGATAGACAACAGAGCGCCGCCTTGCTGTGGTCAGCGTTGCGACAAATGGCCGTAGATCAGGGACTGAAGCTGATGGTCAGCGGTGGAAATGCCGTCGTCCTTCCATATGTCACCGACATTGTCGGTATCCCGTTGGACGATAGTTACTTCGGAATCACGGACGAGAGAGTGCCTTTCTATCAGATTGCAGTACATGGTCTCGTCGAATACGCGGGTCCTCCGGCAAACCTGGCTGATGACTACCTCGAGAGCATTCTTCGTTCGGTTGAGACTGGAGCCGCGATCTACTTTGCATGGATCTATGCCGACTCGTCAGTTGTCAAAGGTACGCCGTTCAGCTATCTGTACGGACTCAACTACTTGGACTGGCTCGAGAGGGCAGTGGATGCATATTCAGCGGCCAACGAGGTTCTTCGTGACCTGCAGGACTCCCGAATCGTTGGCCACAGCAAGCTGGCCGAAGGGGTGTACCAGACGATCTACGAAGGTGGAGCTGCTATCGTTGTCAACTACACCGATGAGCCGTTCACGGTTGATAGACACCAGGTTGAGAGCAAGGGGTTCATTGTGTTGAGGGAGGCGATCGCTCGGTGAGTCGAAACAGACGGCTTAAGCTGAGTCTGAGCGGACAAAGGCGCCTGATGGGGGTGCTGTTTACAATGCCGTTCATCATCGGGTTCGTTCTGTTCTTCCTCTACCCGTTCATCCAATCGTTGATATTCAGCACCTGTGAACTCAAGGTGACCCGTTCCGGGTTTGAGCTCACCCCTGTCGGCCTTGAGAACTACACATATGCGGTGGGAGTCGATCCGTGGTTTCGCCGGCACTTCGTGAGCACCATGGTAAGGACGCTGACAGATGTGCCCGTCATAGTCATCTTCAGCACATTTGCTGCCAGTCTCCTCAACCAGCAGTTCAAAGGGCGGACCCTTGCCCGGGTTGTGTTTTTCCTGCCAGTTATCCTGTCAGCCAACGTTGTTATGAGCCTGGCGCGCTGGGACTACATGCAATCGGCTGCGGCCTCGGCGATAGACTCGGTTTTCGTTGAGCAAGGGATATTCAGCGCCGCGCAGACATTGGGCAATTTGTTGAGGGAACTGAAAATTCCGGTTGGCTTCACGAGCTTCATTCTTGCAGCGATAGACCGTATCCCTCAAGTCGTGAGCGCTTCCGGGATTCAGATACTCATCATCCTTGCGGCACTTCAGTCCATCCCTTCATCGCTCTATGAGGTGTCGATGATCGAAGGGGCGACGGCTTGGGAGAGCTTCTGGAAGATTACGTTTCCGATGATCAGCCCGCTGCTGTTGACTGCAGCAGTTTACACCATCATAGACTCCTTCACCTCTCCGTACAACGATTTGGTGAACTACATAGAAACCACTGTCTGGTCGGGAGGCGGGTACGGCGTGAGTGCCGCGATGTCCTGGATCTACTTCGCTGCCATCGCCGTAGTCGTGGGTCTATTCATAGGTCTTGTTTCCAAGCGGCTATTCTATGAAAGATAGCCGGCTATCCAGGGCACCGGCTTTCCAGGCGAGCACTGGCTCTTGACTTTGCTTCTGACAGTTGCGATGGGAGGATTCAGATGAGGGGCCTTGCTAATCGGGTCGATACACGCCACTTTCGAGTGCGGGCGGTGCGCAGACGAGTGCCTGTCCTGAAAGGCATTACGTCATCTATGATCAGCCTGTTTCGCTACATCCTGGTTGCGGGTATCTCATTCGTCATCCTATACCCATTGCTGGTCAGATTCAGCGCTTCTCTCATGCAAGAGTCTGATCTGTATGATCTCACGGTCCAGTGGATCCCCAAGAGCCCGAGCCTAGCCAACTACCGGATAGCTCTTGACTTCATGGAGTATCCACAGGCCTTCGTCAACACGTTCTCCTTGGCAGTGGTTGTCAGCGTCGCGCAGCTGCTTGCGTGCTCTTTCATAGGGTATGGCTTTGCACGGTTTCAGTATCCTGGGAGCAATGTTGTGTTTGCTCTGGTGATATTTACACTGCTGGTCCCTCCGCAGATGATTATGGTGCCGCTGTTTCTTAACTTCCGCTTTTTCGATCTGTTCGGGGTATTGCCCGACCCAGGAATCAATCTGATCGGAAGCAACTGGCCGTTTCTCATGCTGGCCGTCACCGGGACGGGAATGCGCAACGGCCTCTTCATCTACATCATGCGTCAGTTCTTCCGGGGCTTCTCGCAGGAGCTTGAGGAGGCCGCGTATGTTGATGGAGCAGGCCCATTGAAGACATTCGTTCTTGTGATGATACCAAACGCTGTGCCGGTGATGATAACTGTCTTCCTGTTTGCGTTTGTGTGGCAGTGGAATGATCTCTTCTATGTGAACCTGTTTCTCACTAGGGACATCAAAGTCTTGCCGTTTACTTTGAGTACCCTGGCAAATAACTACCAGTATTACATGGAACGCTCGGAGGGGGTACGTCTGGCGCCTCAGTATCTTTCGGTGATCAACAACGCTGGTATGCTTTTGTTCATTGCACCTCTGATCGCTATATACGCATTCCTGCAGCGGTACTTCGTTGAGAGTATCGAGAGGTCGGGGATCGTTGGATGACACAACGATGAGAGGAGGCGGTCTCAGTATAGGGGAGAGGTATTCAGATGGTTATCCACAGTCTAGAAGTCAGAGCCTGAACATCTGAAGAAGCAGAAGGGGAGGTTCGAATCATGTCAAGAGTACTTCGGAGAATTGCCTGCTATGTGATTGTATCCTTGCTACTGACGTCTGCCTTCACTGCTGTCGGATTGGCCCAGTACGACTTCGGCGGTCAGACGGTGAAGATCGCAGCCTACTGGGGCCTTGATTTCACTGAAGGAGAGCGTCTGGACCATAAAGAGTGGGTAGAAGAGACATTTAACGTGAAGCTTGAGTTCAACACTTTGCCGTGGAGTGACCTTGGCCCGACAATCCGAACCACTACGATTGCTGGAGATCCGATCGGCGACATCGTAATGATCGACGACAACAACATGTGGCCTCTTGCGCTGGAAGGGCTACTCATGCCTCTCAACGACGTTCTCAGTCAATTGGGGGACTACTACGAGAGCCTTCCTCTTACGCACAGGGATAGTACCAAGTACACATCGATCGGCGGAAAGATCTACGGGTTTTCCTTCAACGAGCCCTTGCCAGGCGCCAGAGCTCTTGTATGGAACAAGGACCTGTTTGAGCGAGAGGGCCTTCCCGACCTTTACGAGTTGCAGGAGTCAGGCGAATGGACCTGGGACGTATTCGTAGATATCGCAATAAGGGCTACGAGGGACACTGATGGCGACGGTCAGATCGACCAGTGGGGATTCGATGTACAGGATACCCGGTTGTGGCCCGTGTACACACAGATCTACGGAATGTGCAATGGAGCAACGACGGTTGACACGGTCGATGGCAAAGTCGTGTTTGCCCTCGACCGACCGGAAGCACTGGAGTCGATCCAGCTGTGGCATGACCTGATCAATGTCTACAAGGTTATCCCCGGTGATCCGTTTACGGAAAGAGCCGATGGGGGAGCGAATGCTTTCCTCGCCGGGAAGGTTGCGATGATCGCAGGCAACCACTGGATGCTTGGGCGGGCTTTCAGTGAGATGGAGGACGACTATGGTTTCGTGTTCTTCCCGAAAGGACCGAAGATGGAGTCCTATACAGCTCCGGTCTTGAACCTCCATATGCTCGCGATTACGGCAACCACCAAGCATGACCCACTTGCCCTGGTGGAACTGGCGAACGCCTTGTTTGAGCTTACAGACGAGTACTCCGATGTCGAGGAGTTCGAGCAGCGCGCCCTTGAGGACTACGGCAATCGCCTAGTCAGAGACCGCGAATCCCTGGACACGTGGGCGCAGATCTTCGAGAACTGGGACTACTGCAACACGTTCATTCCAACACCAGGACTGTTCGAGGCTCTGGATAGCGCTCTTAGAGGCGAGAAGACACCGGCAGCCGCTATGGCAGAGGTGAAACCTCAGATCCAGGCTTACCTCGACGAGATCTTCGGGCAGTAGTCGCGGAGAAAGGGAGATTGCGATCTCCTAAGCTGTAGTGTTACCCCGGGCCGTCGCCTGCCTATGCGTCAGTGGTACGGGCTGCGGCCCGGGCTCTTTCGGAGGTGACCAGTGGGAATGAAAGCTCCCAATAAACGCGAGCGTGCAGCCGTAGTCTGCGAAGTCTGGCCTAGGACGGCGCTGGTCCTCGTCCTTATGCTTGCTATGGTTGGTGTCATTGCATCGGCGAGCAATGCGAGTACGGGCGCTGCTGTGTCCTGCGGCGACTCGAGTGACGAGGTCTTCCAGTCTGTCGGATTCCAGCGACAGCCACTAACCGTTAGGACGCGTGTCGGCTTTGTGTCCAAGGAATCAGACGACGTAACCTGTGTGTGGCTTGCGGGTCTCTCCGATGGCAGTGAAGTGACTCCTGTGCTGGCGGTCAGATGGGTAAGGGACGAAAGCAGCCGCTTCAGGTGGTGGCACTTGGAGTTGTTCAGTTCAGCCGGACTTCTCGACTCGGGCAGCCAGCAGACAGTCGACCTTGGCATCGTCAGTCCGAAGTGGGGTCATGAATATGAAACGGCGCTGAGCTACCATCCCCTTCACGGAGCAGTGTCGTTGTCAGTCAGAGACTGCACCACACAGACCACGATCCTGACAAAGCAACTCACCGTTGGAACATACGACCGGCCTCTCCTCGGCAGTGCTCGTTATGAGCTGGTGGGTGACAGTGGACCAGACAGCTCAGTGATCTCGGTTGTTCTACTCGAGTGTTTGAACCGATTTGTCCCCGCTGGACTTGAGTGGAGCATCACCGAACGCGGACAGAGGGGTAGAGATGTTGAGGTGATCGACCGTCGCAACAATCCTGAGCTCCGTCTCCAACTGCCTGAGATCGATCTGCCAGGGACTTTCTCCTTGATGGTTGGTGAGGGCACCGACGGATTGGAAATAGCGTCTTTTTCCGGTGTTCGCGGTACAGTTGCGATCCCTTTGTCGGTTGAGAGTCTTCCTGCTGGAAGGGCCAGGTACAGGCTGCAGTACTCGGACGGTGGCGAAGTCTATTACGCGGACGACAAGGTGGTGATCGTTGGGCGCTTCAGCCTGCAGTTTGGAGATGTTGCCTTGGACACAGAAACAGGTGTCCTCAAAGGGTCTCTGATGATTACCAGCGATGGAGCCTGTCCGGATACCGAGCTCAGCGTATCGGCAGTCATATCCAGACTTGTCTGGGAAGCAGACACATATTCCTACAGAAGCGAGCGGGTGCAAGAGGCACTGGTTTATCGAGGTCAGGTAAGTATGGAGTCGACTGCCGTCTCGATCGCCCTCGAGTCACCGATTGACCTTCCTGACTGGAGCTCTCACTTTGAGGTGGCCTTTACCGCCGCGCTGAGCATTGACGCCGCCATCACAGTGAGCGGAGCGAAGCAAACGCTGCTAGAGGGCGCAGACTCGCCGGCGATTGTCTACGGCATTTCCGAACTGGTGAATGATGAGAGGATACTCGCGGAGGTCATACAGGGCGTGGCAAATCGAGACGGACCTCGGCTGTATCTGGGTTCGATCCATGATCCATGGCTGCGAATCTACGCTGACCACAATGGATTGCGGTTTCGGCCTCACGAAGGAGGACTGCCGGAGCTAATCAGGTCGTTTAGAGACCTGTTTTCGGGTCTGATTGTCTACGATCCCAACGTGGACGGCTCACAGTGGGTTGCAGTGACTCTTGCAGGGCTGGACGGAATGCTGCCTGTCTCGCCGCGGCTCTTGGAGGCTTACGAGGATGTCTTTGAAGAGCTTGAGCTTGGCGTCTACCTCGACCTGCGCGGGCGTTTCGCGCGAAGCGTCGATGCGTATGAATGGGCTCTTGCCGAAGTGATCCCTCGAGCTAACCGTCGGTTTGCTCACTCTGTATCAGGTCCCAGTATCGATGGGGTGTTTGCGGCCGGATGGGCTTGGCCCGGGTTCGACTGGGTAGTCATGAACCAGGGGATCGTCTTCAACCTTACTCCAGCCCCACATAGGATGAACAGCTATGGTTACGACGTAGGTGGATGCCCTGACCAGGCGGATATGTACGAGCGAATCATGTCCGCACTCGAGGCTCCGGCTCAGATCACGGGCTTTGGCGAGCCGGAGGGACACTGGGTTAGTCTGTTTTCGAGGTACGGCCACTACAGTTTTCACTGGGGCACGAACTGGAGTTTTCACAGCAACATACCTGCGTCCAAGCAATTGAAGCAGCAGAAGCACTTCGTCCCAGAAGATGTGAGTGTCGAAGAAGACAAGCACTACGTAGCCATAATGCTCAGCGAGGGAGATACCTTGAAGGGTCCGATAACCTTCTACTTCGGGAGCTGGCTGCACCCAGAACGAGGTGCGGTGCCGATCAATTGGGGTATCAACCCGCTGATGGCTACACAGATGCCTGCGATGATGGAGTACTACTATGACACGGCCACTGAGAACGACTGCTTCTTCGCAGGAACATCTGGTGCGGGATATGCTTACATCGGCGACATGGACCCGAGTGCAGTGGAGCGTTTCGCACAGCATGTGGCGGAGGCCATCGAATTGGCCGACATACGCGTCTTGGATGTCTGGGAGATTCGCAACAGGGAGCTCGAGGTATACGCCTCGATCACGCGACCGTTGGGACTCGTGGTCAAGGGCCGCGGCGCGATTCGCGGCCCTGCGGGGATACCGGTAGCTCTGCACACGAACTCCCTGTGGTACTGGCAAGCACAGATCATGGGATGGCAGGCCCCCTGGCAAGAGGCATTCCGCGATGATGAGAGGCGAGCTCAACTCATCGCCGCTCTCGTGCGGCGCATCGAAAGTGTTGCCGCCGGGCTCACCACCCCCTCTATCATCCCGGTGTACATGGATATGCACGAGTTCAGTGATCTGCCGGTGGTGATCCAAGAAATCGGCGAGGCCCTTGACAACACCCGTTTCAAGCTCGCTCGCCTCGACGAAGCGTTTACTGCCATTCGTGCTTGGCGTGACGCAAGCGCCGCGCCGGCTGATGAGCAGAAGTAGTCTCTGGGCGTTCAAATAGCTGACCAATCTCGAGAGCAAGGCTCTTGGCAAGTCGCGAAAGGAAGTGTCGGTGATGAGGAGAGCTTCAGGTGAGTTAGACACCACGATGGTCTTTAACATGCCTAGTCAGTTATCGGACGAGCAGTGTCTTGTTTCGGTGCTGCAGGGGCTGGCCAACCGCACAGGACCCCGCCTATACTTGGGCGATATAGAGGATCACTGGCTGCAGATCTATGCTGAGAGAAACGGTTTGAAATACGAGGTCCTCAGCAGTCTCTTGGAGGTGCTGCACAAATTTGGCGAGGTCGCGGACGGTCTTGTGCTCTACGATCCCGATGTGTCTGGAAGCAGGTACGTCGCCATCACCTTGTGCGGGATCGAGGATCTCCTTCCAATTTCCTATGACCTTCTCAAGCGATACTCCGATGTATTCAGTCAGCTCGGTCTGCAGGTGCGGCACGACTTCAGGGGACGATTCGCCACAAGCGTAGAAGCTTATGAGTGGGCTCTCGAGAACCTGATGCCCCGGTGCAACCGACGTCTCGCGCTCTCCGTTGACGGAGTCGTCGACGGAGTCGTTGCAGGTCCATGCGGCCCGTGGACAGCGTTTGACTGGACAGCAATGAACCGCGGGTTTGTGTTTGCTTTAGCATGTTCTGCGACCGAGCAAGACAGCTACGGACGTATCGCCGGCGGCAGTCCCGAGCAGGCTGCGATGTACGAACGCATCATGGCTTCGCTTGAGTCTCCTGCGCAGATAACCGGCTTTGGAGAGCCCGAGGGTCACTGGGTCAGTCTCTTTTCCAAGTATGGTCACTACAGTTTCCACTGGGGTACCAATTGGAGTTTTCACAGCAAGGCTCCCGCGACAAAGCAGCCTCGGCAGAAGAAGCACTACACCCCGGCTTGTGTGAAGGCGCATCCTGACAAGCACTATGTCGTCCTCATGCCCAGTGAAGGCGACACGATGAAGGGGCCGCTGACGTTCTATTTCGGAAGCTGGTTTGACCCCTGTCGGGGAACGCTGCCTCTCAACTGGGGAATCAACCCCTTGATGGCCAAGCAGTTCCCAGCCATGCTGGAGTACTACTACGACACGGCTACCGAGAACGATTGCTTCTTCGCTGGGACATCTGGAGCTGGATACGCCTATATCAATGACATGAGCCTCCATGACGTAGAAGTGTTTGCGCAGCAGACAGCAGAGGCGATAAAGCTGGCGGACATTGATGTCATAGACGTATGGGAAGTCGGTCCTGACGACCTTGGAGTGTATGCGGCTATCACCGACCCTCTAGGCATGGTGGTCAAGGTTCGAAAGCCGATCGGGGAGTGTCCGAATGGCATTCCTGTGGCTGAGCATGAGCTCTGGTACTGGCAGGCTCAGTTCCTGGGTTGGCAAGCACCCTGGCGTCGGATATTTGACGACCCCTCACGGCGGAAAGACCTTATAGACAAGCTCGTGCACAGGATCGAGTCCATTGCGTGTGAGCAAGGCACTCCATCGATCATCCCGGTCTACACTGACATGCACAATATCGATTACCTCCCGAGGCTCCACCGAGAGATAGCGGAGGCGCTCGACCCCGAGCGGTTTCTGGTGACTCGACTCGATGAGGCCTTTGCGGCCATGCGTGTCTGGATGGCAGGCAGACAGTTGCTCTCTTGATCAAGCTCAGCGACTGATCGGTCGGCGACCGGAAAGAGGTGTGTCATATGGCTCTGCTTCTGTTCGAGATCGATGAGGGCATAGGCCATTCGGGGTTTATCTACCGATACCGAGACGACTTTGCAAGACTGGATGCCGCGCTCGAGGCCATCTGCTCCAGCCTGAGTGAGTTGGCAAGTCAGTATCCTGTGGCCGTGCTCGTGTATCCCACTCATCACTACCATCGGTTCGGTTCTGACCGGTCCGGCGCTCGATCCATCGATCGTGTAGATGCTGCGCTGAGGCATGTATTCGAGTATATGAGGCAGCAGCACACCGATGTCCGGATCTTTCTAGAGGCATACTCGTCCGGCATAGCCACCAACCAGAATGGCGAACTAGCCAGCCTGCCTCCTCCGCCGCTATTCGCGAGCAGTAAGAAACCTGACCTGGGCAGACAGGGACTGTCGGTCGATATGCAGACGATTGCTGCGCTGAAAGAGGAATACGGGGACGTATTTGCCGGGATCCGCTTTCACGAGATCTACGGTTCAGACATCGTCTGGAAGATACTTGGCAGGCATGGTTTTCTCTTGGATGAAGAGGTTGTTCGTGCTTGTATCGACGTCTGCCGAGACAACGCACTGACTCTGCTCTGGAGTGATTCGACGTTTCTCATGCGATGTCCGCCTGTCGCCGGTGAGGCAGGCTTCGTGTACAGCGATATCCATAGGCCTTACTTCATGTCGGAACCGTTCGTCAGTTTGCAGGAATACGCAATCTCGCAGCTCGGGGCGAGAGTCTGCTTCTCGTGGGCGAACAACAACTACCACCCGACATGGAACCTGGAGTTTCTGGACTGCAAGGTTAGGCAATCGCATGCTCCTGTAGCCTACCCAGTGGCTTCGTGGATGCTGTTTGACCAGCCCTTCCATCAGTTTCCCTTCAAGGATAGGGCAGGATTGCGGTGGGGGATGTCTATCCAGTCCTGGTTTTGGCACGAACTCACGAACACTCTCAACAAGAAGTACTACCGAATAGGCGAGAACAACTGCCCGGTAGAGATACTCGGCTCGTTTGCATTGAAGGGGCTTCGAGAAGGCGCTTCGATACTCCAATTCGAGCCGGCATGGTACTTCTTCAACACGGGGATCCCATACTGGTACATCGCTGATGAAGACGCCGCGCGTGAAGAAGCCCCAGATTGCTCAGGGACGCTCGCCTTCCACAGGCTGAAGGAGATGCTTCTTGACCCTGGCGCACCAACCAACCCCTCTCCCGACCTGGAGAACATGTTCGATAGGAATCAGCAGAGGTTTGTCGAGAACGATATCACAGACCCGCCTCGTATCTATAGCCAGAGCACATTGGGTATCATCGGTGCCGGAGGCCCGCAGGCTGTTTTTGACTTCTATTCAGATGGCCGGCGGTGGGTCAGGCAGGACAGGTATCGCTTTGGTCGGCAGGTGTTTGGAGGGCGCGTGAGGGACATCTGTCGGATAGAGCTTCAGGGCGACGGGGTTGATGAACTGATAGTTGTCAAGGAAGCTGAAGATGGTCAGATGAAGGCTGAGATCTACGATCAAAGCAGCAGACTGGTCGGACAAATCGATGATGTCGTAGGCGATAACGAAGACGGACGATTTGTCTGCTTGGCAACAGCAAACCTCGTGGCTGAGGTGGTAGGGGAAGGCGATCCTGATGAAATTGTGGTGATCCGCAGAAACGAGCATTCCGGTGCCATGAAGGCCCGAGTATACAGGGTCTGTTCGGTTACTGATCGTATGCAGTACAGGTTTGCTCCACTCTCCCCGGATGAGAGCAACGACCTCGTGGCGGGTGTGCTCGGATCGCAATGGTTCGATCAGGCAGTCTTTTCCACACTGATTGGCCTGAGGACTGAGGCGGTGATGTATGTAGACGGTACGAGATGCCTGGATCAGATCGCTGTTGTAACAGTCGAAGGAGACCAGGCAGTTCTTCGGTTTGCCGGTGCCACTGGCTCCGGCGTCTGTCCGCTGGGTCGAGGTGTCGTGAGCCCTTCTGGCAATTGCCTTGTGAAAGGAATCGACATCGACCTGGACCGGAAGGACGAGATCTGTGTGATCCGGCAGCAGGGCCGGGTGCTTCGAATCGATGTGCATCGACTCGACGCCTCCGAGTTAGGCGCTGACTGCGCGACGACCGTCGAGATGAGTGCTGATTGCGATGCGGACGCACTCAGGATGGTTGCGCTGCGGAAGACGATTCTGGTTAACTCACGGCTTGATTGGAAACGCAAGGCTTGATCAGAGACCCAGCGATGCAGCGTTGGACGAATAGGAGGGTGAAGCAGACACTGCGACCGTATGAAGGATGAGCGCTGGCTTGAGATGGACATCTACTGGTTTCAGGGCGGAGTGCTGGAGACAAAGGTCCGGGAGCTTTTCGAGAGGGTGGAGCCTTTATGGCAAGGAGCGCCCGATGCCAGACACGGGATTACCTTGTGTGTGGGATGGCTCTATGATTCGGTCATGTACTGGAACGGTCATCTGGATGCGTTGATCCCCACATGTCAGCCGCCGACCTACGAGGCCTGGACATACCGGCGACTGAGAGATCTAGTGAGCGCGCTGAAGCGAGAAGCAGAGCGCCGCGGCATTGCGAACTTCCACGTAGGCTTAATCATACTTGGCGGCAGCACTATGGCTTATAGCGTCGATGCCACGTGCCAGGGATGGGGCGGCCGGACAGAGGAACGCGCCGAGAAGGCGCACTACAACGTACACGGCAGGTGGTTCCGTGAACATCCCGAAATCGACGGAGCCACATATGGAGTGTTCTCATACGCGTCCAAGGTCAATGTGCCTGCGGACGAAGCCGTGTGTCGGCTCCCGCATCCTACATTTGGCGAGTACTTCGCGGATAAGCTCTGCGACATGGCAAGGCACGTAGGGTTCAACGCTGTGGTGCTTCGCGATGCGATTTTCTCTCCGGCGTACGTTAGAGGAAACCGGAGACGATACATGGATCCCCAAGCCCGTGATCGACTCAACGACAGCTTCATCAGCACGTTCGCGAGGATCAAGGCCCAGCTGCCTGAGTTTGTGATCATCGGGTACAGCAGTGGAACATCGTCGGTTGAGGAATGGCGTTCGCACGGGTTTGACCTAGAGCGAGTCGCCAAGTCGGGTTACCTCGATGTTTGGATCACTCAAACATGGGCCTCGGCCTGGCAGGACTACTGGCCGGCCCATTCGATGGGGTATACTTTCCAGCTGTCAAATGTGCTGGTCAACCTCGCCATGCTTGCCGACACACCCTGTAAACACGTCTTTCTGGTGGAGACATTTGATGCATGGGAGCCCTGGGACAGCATCCACCAGTATCCCAGCAAGGTTGCGTGGGAGATTTGGGCATATAGTCATGCCAGCGTCCGCCTGCCTGGAGAGTCGGTGCGCCGCCCGGACGGATGCTATATATCATGGATGAACCAGGGCTATCGTCTCATTCCCGAGAGTACAGTCGCGTTGCTGCGAGACACCTTCGCCGCATGCGCTGACGATCTTGCCCGCGAACCCATTCCTGGCGGCCCATGTTTGGTGTATAACCGCAAGGCGATGGAGTCCCTCCTGGATCGCCCTGAGAGCTTCAGTCGTGGCGAGGAGATCGATGACTGGGCGGCTATGCTTCAGAAGTATGGTGTGCCAATCCTGTCGATTACTCGAAGTGAGTGGCTGGACCAGATCGACGCCGACGCACTTGTGATCCCCGCCCCTCTTGGAATCGACTCTGCTACGGCTCATCTGCTTCTTGAGAGGATCAGGGGCGGGACTCCGGTGCTATTTACCGGTCAAGCGGGCCTCATTCCCGATCAATTGCGGGCCAGTCTCGACATAGCAGTGTGCGAATCACCTGTCTTAGGAGAGCTTCCGTCTGCCGCTGTAGTGGAACCGGAACTGGCTAGGACGATTGGCGCGGCCGGGTTGTCAATCAACCAGCGGCAGCGCACTCTCGCCGGCAGCGGCAACTGGCAGTCCCTTATCAGCTGTCTGGGTGGCCCTGTATTCAGCAGACACCTGAGTCTTCCCGTCTATATATGGGAGACACCCGAGTGGGGGACTCCTCGGGCGCTTCACTTGAGCATCGAGTCAATCCAGAGCCCGCAGACGTATAACGCTGTCGCCCAGACTATCAACCGCTATGGCTGGGGATCAGAGGGCATCAAGTGGACAAACGACGATTGGACCAAACCGTGCTGCTTCCTGTTTTGGCGATACACCAGCGGCGAGGTCGGGATACTTCTTGCGAACCTAGAGACCGGATTGACGGGCAACTCCCAGTTTGCGATCAGGGGTTCATTGACCCAGGTATCGGGGACTCAGACTGAATTGACCAGGAGTCCGCGATCAGATAACCGTCTGGTGGGCCGTCTTAGGAGCAAACCGGGATTTGCTCCTGGGTTGATCAAGGACTCCGAGGAGGGAGTGACGATTGCCCTGCCGCCGCACAAAGCGTGTCTGTTGTACCTTGACAAATGATGCGGCTCACTGTTTCCGATTACCTTCACCGAGTAAAGAGGTGTGTTGAGTGAGTAGCCACGATGACAGGCTAAAGGCCATGAAGTTTGAGTATCCGCAGTATATCCCAGTGAGGGTGAGTCTGCTTCCGGCGACTTGGCAGAAGTACAGAGATGACCTCGCTGAGCTTGTATCGAGGTATCCCGTGATCTTCGAGTGGAGGCCATCTCCCGAAGACTACGACGACATAAGAGGTACATATGTCCAGGGAGAGCATGTTGACGCTTGGGGATGTGTGTGGAGCAATCTGCACAACGGCTTGGAGGCAATAGTCACCAAGCACCCGGTGCCCACGCGAGCGGATGTTCACAAGCTCAAGGCCCCTGAGGCAGACATCGGTCTGCCCCACGGCTTCATGTACCTCCGATTGTTGGATCTGCGCGGATTTGAAGAGATGATGGTGGATTTCGCCGAGGAGCCGCCAGAGCTCCAGATGCTGATAGACGTGGTTCTTGAGTACAACATGCGACAGCTCCGCAGACTGCTTCCCTCTCGAAGCGAACAAGGTACGATCATGGGCTTTGGGGACGATCTTGGGATGCAGGATCGTCTGCCAATCAGTCCTGAGAAATGGCGCAAGTACCTGAAACCCTGCTATGCGAAGCTGTACGGCGTTTGCCGTGAGGCTGGGCACTATGTCTACATGCACAGCGACGGGCACATCCTAGAGATTATTCCCGATCTAATCGACTGCGGAGTCAACGTCATTAACCCCCAGGTTCGGGCCAACGGTATTGATGGTCTCGCCGAGGTTTGTAAAGGCAAGGTGTGTGTTGATCTCGATCTCGACCGTCAGATGTTCCCGTTTTGTTCACCTGACGACATAGACGAACATATACGTGAGGCAGTCGCTAAGCTCGGGTCGCCTGAGGGCGGGCTCTGGCTCATTGCAGAGTGCGGTCCTGATGTGCCTCTTTGCAACATCGAAGCGATTTGCCAGTCTCTGATGAGATATCGATCCTACTTCTCGGAGTAGCTTCACTAACTAGCGGGCACTCTGCCGTAGTCGCAAGCTTTTGCAGCGGCGATTAGGCCATCAATGCCCCGGTTTTTCCCGAAGGAGTCCGTGCCAACTTTGTGCATGGCTTGGAGGTAGACCATGAGTCATGTGTCGTATGATAGCAGCAGTTTTCTCATAGATGGGTGTCGCGTGTGGCTGGTTAGCGGCTCAATGCACTATTTCCGGTGTCCGGCAGACCTGTGGCGCGATCGCTTGCTCAAAGCGAAACGAGCGGGGCTCAACTGCATTTCGACCTACATGGCCTGGAATGTCCACGAGCCACGCGAGGGGGAGTTCGATTTCTCGGGTGACAGGGATGTAGTCAGGTTTGTCAAAACCGCTGCGGACCTTGGGTTGTATGTAATCCTTCGTCCCGGACCCTATATCTGTTCAGAGTGGGATTTCGGTGGATTTCCTTCGTGGCTGAGTACGAAGCAGGGGATAGAGCTGCGTACCAACAATCCCGTCTTCACCAGCTACTTCCTGAGGTTCTTCGATCAGATCCTGCCGCAACTAGCGCAGTTGGATGTGGCGCACGGTGGGAACATCATACTCGTGCAGAACGAGAACGAGCATCACATGCCTTGTATCCCTGGCAGGCTCGAGTACTTCAGGCGCATTGCGCTGGCGTTTGCTGAAGCCGGCTTCAGGGTGCCTGTAGTCCACTGCAATCGTTTGTTCGAGGGCAAGATCGACGACATGATAGAGTGCATCAACACGTGGGATCACCCGATAGATGACGTTGCCAGGATCAGAGCTCGACAGCCTGACGCTCCAGTTCTGGTGACTGAGTTTTGGTGCGGCGGCTTCGATTCGTGGGGCAGGCACCACGTCACGAAAGATCCGCGCACTGTCGTCCGGAAGGCCATAGAGATGCTTGGAGTTGGGGCACAGGTGAACTACTACATGTGGCACGGTGGCACCAACTTCGGCTTTTGCGGGGGACGGGTTCAATACGACAGCTTCTACCATATCACTACGAGCTATGATATGGACGCTCCCCTGGCTGAAGGCGGTGAGCTCACTGAGAAGTACTACGACACAAAGCTGGTGAACATGCTTGCCAACTCAATGGGCAGCTACTTCGCGGAGTCAACAGCCGGATCACTTCAGCCTGCTGGTTACAAGGACACGATGGTCGCTTGGCTCTCCGGACCGAGGGGCGACTGGGCGATGGTGACCAGTAGCGGGAGCGAGGGTGCGGGCAAGGGTGAAGGCGTCGCGCGAACTCGCCTGCGTCTCCCAAGCCGACGAATCCTCGACCTAACGCTTGAGCCATTTGGTGCCATAATAGTGCCAGTCGGGTTGAGGCTCGACTCAGGCGACGTGTTGGACTACACGAATCTTATGCCACTTGGCTTGTTTGACGGCAGTGTGCTGGTACTGCATGGCCAGAAAGGACAGAGCTGTGAGCTGAGTATCAACGGTCAGGAGCTGACCGCGGTTGTGCCTGATACGGACGAACCACAGGCGATCAGCTTGGGACGAACCACGGTCCTTTTTCTCCACACCGATCTAGCAAGACGCTGCTTCTGGGTGGACGATCGACTCGTCATTGGACCTGACTACGTGGGCAGTGATGTGACTGACATCCGGCCTCTTCGAGGCAGCCTCACGTACTTCGAGTCTACGGCTTCTGATCCCGTAGTGCTGAAGACAGTGACCGCGCCTGCCGGGAAGGCCCTGCCGATCATAGGGACCTGGAAAAAGGTCTCTACCTGTGCGGAGCCCATTGATTCAAGTCTCTCGTGGCAAGAGATCCCTGGGCCTTTGGATCTTGATGCTCTGGGTGTGCACTATGGATATGGTTGGTATCGAGTGAGGCTCCACGCCAGCGCCAAGCGGGTATACAGTGTGTTTATGCCCGAATGCGAGGATCGCGCTACCATATTCAAGGACGGAGAGCCTGTCGGCACCTGGGGATATGGATCCGGCGCAACGCGGGAGCCTCTCCAGATCGAACTGGAGGAAGGCGTGAACACTCTCACCATACTCGTGGACAACCTGGGGAGGTTCTGTCACAGCTGGCGTATGGGAGAACGCAAAGGTCTCTTTGGTCACATTTACGAAGCTGACGAGATCGACGTTGGACAGCCCAGGTTCTCACCAGGCGGCGAGTTCTCCGCTGATATGATACCTCACTTGCCAGGCCATCGTAACGAGGACGACCATATTCCGGAGCTTCTTACTATGGAGAGATGGACCGCCGATGTCGAGATCGACTTGAACGAGGTCAGACCGCTGTACGTGTGTTTTCAGACTAAGCACAACGCCCTGGTCATGTGCAACGGCAAGGTGTCACGTTTCTTTGACATACCCGGGGCTGGATTTGGTGACCTTATGTTGAAGGACCAGCTCAAGAAGGGCATCAATCGCCTCAGGTTCGTCCTGTTTGGCAGAGTCGAGGCGGACGCCCTGAAAAGTCTTCGAGTATACCGACTCAAGTCGTGCCTGACTGATGAAGGATGCTCCTGGTGGTTTAGGCGCTGGCAGGTACCGCCGCAGTGCGAGGACGAGGCGTCTGCAGGAGGTCCTGAAGGACTCCCAGCGTGGTACAGCACAGCTTTCCCGGCAACAGACTATACAGGTCCTCTGTACCTAAAGCTTCGTGGAGCCGTGAAGGGTCAGCTGTACCTGAACGGACACAACCTGGGTCGATACTGGGTCTGCGCTCCTCAGGATACCTACTACCTGCCTGAGTGTTGGCTAGGTGAAGTGAATGAGCTTCTCGTGTTTGATGAGACCGGCGCCGTGCCAGCGGGTGCAGAGCTGATCGACGATCGAGCGTGGGTTGAGGCAGGAGATCTAAAGGCCGAGGACGAAGGTTGACCACCCAGTCTTGTTCTCACTCACTGCTGGTGTCTAGACGCGCAGCATCAGTCATTAGTGTCAGCGACCAGCGTTGGTCGGCTGGTGTCCCATGAACATGCAGGATCTGGAGGTGCAAACATGGCGGCTACTGAGAAGTACTGGGAAAACCCGGCAGTCACAGGCGTTGGCCGTGCGTCGGCAAGATCCTACTACGTGCCATATGCCGATGTGGACTCAGCTCGACGCGGCGAGCCTGGACTTTCACCGTTTTATCTCTCCCTCAACGGCCTGTGGAAGTTCAGATATCATAAGAGCGTTGCAGATGTCGATGATGCGTTCAGCTCAGTCAGCTTTGACGCGGCTGGGTCGGATGATCTCGTGGTTCCCTCAGTCTGGCAGATGAGCGGCTATGACATCATTAACTACACGAATGTCGCGTATCCAATTCCAGTCGATCCGCCGTATGTGCCAAGCGAGAATCCCGCTGGTGCTTATGTTCGCGACTTCGTTCTGCCTGCCGCAGCCAGCGGCAGAAGGGCATACATAGTGTTTGAAGGGGTTGACTCGTGCTTCTACCTATGGGTTAATGGCCGATTTGCTGGGTTCAGCAAGGGCAGCCACATGCCTGCGGAGTTCGATGTGACAGAGTTTGTGCGAGAGGGATCCAATAGGGTCGCAGTGCTTGTGCTCAAGTGGTGCGACGGCACGTATCTTGAGGATCAGGACAAATTCAGACATAGCGGCATCTTCCGAGACGTCTACATCCTCCTCAGAGACAGGCCGTCAGTAAGGGATTTCTTCGTGAAGACCCATCTGGCGGCAGACCTGACGACCGCCAGGGTTGCATGCGAGGTTGAGATCGCGGACAACACCGGTGCAGCCGTAACTGCGACACTCGAAGGCCCCGACGGACAGATCGTCGCAAGGTCTCAGACGACGGTGGCCGCAAGGGGACTGATATCATTCGATGTCGACAGTCCACAGCTGTGGTCAGCCGAGACGCCCAACCTGTACAAGCTCTTTCTGCAATGCGGCTCCGAAGTGATAGCTGTCAATGTGGGCATACGAAAACTCGAGATCAAGGATCAGGCCCTCTGGATCAACGGCCGCATGGTGAAGATCAAGGGCGTCAACCGCCACGATTCCCACCCGGATCTGGGATACGTCACCCCGCTTCATCACATGCGAGACGACATTCTCTTGATGAAGCGGCACAATATCAACGCGATCCGCACTTCGCATTACCCAAACGATCCTCGGTTCCTCGATCTGTGCGACCAGCTCGGGATGTACGTGATCGACGAGGCAGATAACGAGATCCACGGCCTGCTGGGTCGCAAAGACCATCCAGAGATGCTGATCACAGAGGATCCAGCTTGGGAAGATGCATTCATGGACAGAATGGTCCGGATGGTAGAGAGGGACAAGAACCACCCGTCGGTCATTTTCTGGTCTCTCGGAAACGAATCACACTACGGAGTAAACATGGCCAAGATGGCGTCATACGCCAAACAGAGGGATGACACGCGTTTCGTTCACTACGAAGGTGCGGTGCACTACAAGGGTGATGCTGACACGTCGCAGTTGGACGTGGTAAGCCATATGTACATGTCGATCCAACAGCTTGCCGAGCATGGGAAAAACACCAGTGATCCTCGCCCTGTGTTTCTCTGTGAATACTCTCATGCCATGGGGAATGGGCCTGGAGACGTTCACGACTACTGGGAAGTCATTCGTGCTCACCGACGCCTCATCGGAGGGTGCGTCTGGCAGTGGACAGATCACGCGGCCAACATACCTGACGAAGATGGCAGGCCGCGCTACATGTATGGCGGCGACTTCGGGGACTGGCCCAACGATGGGAACTTCTGCGTCGACGGCCTTGTCTACCCTGATCGGCGTCCACATACCGGCTTGCTCGAGCTGAAACACGCGCTGGCACCCATCAAAGCCGAGCCCGTTGATCTCATGAGAGGTTTGGTACGCATACGCAATCTTTACGACTTCACTACCCTGTCAGATATTGCCATAGAATGGGTGGTGGAACGTAGTGGAATACCAGTCGCTGAAGGGCAGATCGGCGATCTGTCAACGAAGCCTCATGAGTGCGAAGAGGTTCATCTCGCTTACTCGGTGCCCGAAGAGGACGAGGCAAGGTACTACCTAACGCTTAGGTATAGACTGAAACGCAGCACCGACTGGGCTTCTCAGGGCCATGAGATCTCCTTCGATCAGATGGAGTTGCCAGTGAGACAGAAGGCCAGAAGAGTCCTAGCTGTCTCGTCTATGCCAGCGTTGTCCGTGGCCGAATGCGGCCCGGCTGTCGTGGTGCACGGACAGTCTTCCGGGATCGACTTTGAGTATTGCTTCGACAAGCAGCTGGGGACCTTTACTGGCTTTGGCCTCGGAGGTGTGGAACTCCTTGCACAGGGTGTTCGCTTCAACGTTTGGCGGGCACCAACGGATAACGACCGATACGTTCGGCATCAGTGGGCCGCCGAGTGCATGGACCGGGCGGTCGCCCACGTCTACAACGTGGAGATGTCTAGACAGTCCGACGCAGAAATACGGTTCCACATATCCTGGTCGCTGGGCGGGAGCTCCAAGCCGCCGATTCTGAAGGCGAACTCAGTCTGGACCGTCTTTGGAACGGGCGACATCATGCTGTCCACCAGTGTCAGAGTGCGGGACGACGCGCCCTTCCTTCCGAGGTTTGGCGTACTGCTGATCACACCAGCCGGGTTCGAGCGTGTGACCTATTTCGGCTATGGCCCCACTGAGAGCTATATCGACAAGCGCCATGCGACGCGAAAAGGCCTCTTCAGCACGACTGTCGATGCGATGTATGAGGATTACATCAAGCCTCAGGAGCATGGAAGTCACTTCGGGACTGAGTGGGCAGCCATCAAAAATAGCTTGGGTATGGGGCTGCTATTTGTCGGCCATCCTGAGTTTTCATTCAGCGCGTCCCACTACAGCCTGAAGGATCTCACAGAAGCAAGACACAACTTCGAACTCCGGAGGCGCCCGGAGACCCATATCTGCGTCGACTACAAGAACAGCGGAGTGGGTTCGAATAGCTGCGGTCCTCCATTGTTGGAGAAGTACCGGCTCGACGAGAAGGACTTCGTCTTCGCCTTGAGGATTAGGCCCTTCTATGAGGATCTCGTATCCGAACGTACTCTCCTGGGCATGGAGCCGGAGGTTTCAGCTGCAGGACGCTAGTGTTGCGGCGGCCACGATTCGGGTGTTACCGCTGTCCGACAAGGATTGCCGCAGCAGTCGAGATGGGCCGCGGTGTGCCGAAGACGTAGGGTGTCGGCAGGCGGTTTTCGCAATGGCCCGCAGGCCGCTGATTGCCTGCTGGTCTCATCCCTAATACTTGATCACTCGCCGATAGTCGCTGATACGGTCGCGGCTGTTGGTCGCAGTCAGAGTGATGGTATGCCATCCTGGGGTTAGGGAACCGGCAAACACCAGATTGCCCCTGCCAATCTTGCCGTCGAGGTCGGATGACCAGACCAGTCGAGCCTCACGATAGATGGTCCCGTCGAGAAGGTCATACGCTTGGCCTGAGAGGACGACGCCGTCGGAGTCAGCAGGCCTGTGAACACCAAGATCGTCCCAACCAGTAATCACGCCGTTCGCTGGGGCACCATTCCTGTCTTGGGCTTTATCAAACAGTCCCCTCTGCTTTGCCGACGTGCGTCTGCCATGACTTATCTTACGCCAGCATTTTGCCACAAGATCTATATTAGGGTTGCCGATAGCAGGAATGCGCGATATCATTGAGCTAATGCACGCTGCCAAGAGGGCTGGCGTCGGATTCTCCACACTGCGCTGCATGGATGGCGGTGCTTGCCATGCTCTCTAGGATGATAGGCTTCCTTCTGGACAACGCTAATCCGTCGATCAAGCTTCGCGTACGGAGCGAGATCCTGCATGACATCACACCGGAGGAAGAGGCCCAATATCGAGAGCAGATCCTCAGAGAGCCGATTGTGCAGCGGATCATCGCTTGCCAGCAGGAAAACGGCTGGTTGGGGGATGGCTTCCACGGAACCAGTGCAAACGCCGGGCAGTTCGAAAATCAGGAAACCGGCACGAAGTACCTCGCGGAGAAGGCTGTCGGCAAAGACACACCCGTTCTGAGGCGGGCTATGGAGGCCTTTGCGACTGTCCCGCTAGACGATCCATGCTATCGGACACGCGGCAGGATCTTTGACGAGTTCAGACTGGCTGCAAACGGCCAAAACCTCATTCGGTGTGCCTGCATCTCCCGTGCAGGCTATGACGACGTGATCGACATCTCCCCGCAGATCGAGCTATCGCTTGACTCGTTCAAGCGCGTTCTGGAGGTAGATTCCATTCTCGACATCTCTCGTCCGATCAACAGAGGCAGGAACCTCGTGTTCAACGACGGGGAGAGGTGGCCATGCCGCTACCATCTGGATATGCTCGCCCATACCCAGTCATGGAAGAGCGATGAGAACATCAAGATGATCGCAGATTCGACTATGAAACTGATGCGAACCGACCGGCCGGAGCTGATTGGCCTTGTTCCGCTGTCATGGGTAGGCTACGCTCTAGGCACACTGGGGGCTTTCCCTTCGCAGGGATTCAGCATCAAGACCTCCACAATCCTTCCCAGTCCGGTCGCAAATGCCACCAGGAAGCCCGATCTCTACAATCTAGAGTACATAGAGTGGTTTGCAGGATGCGGCGTCGTGCCCCGCGTTCCGGCTCTGCACGAAGCAGTCTGCGAGATTGCCGACGCTGTGAGCAATGACGGAGTGTGCCGCATCCCCGTAGCGGACGATATCTTCAAGGGCTGGGGGCCTTATGCAGGACTCCGGCTGGAAGTCGACTGGAGATCAAAGGTCCGAAGGGATTGTGACATCACGTTCAGAGCGCTGCTGATACTTCACTACTCCAACGTCGTGGCATGAGCACTTCCGATGCCGTGGCGTGATGGCGCTGTCATGTCTTGGAGCGGCGCTCGGTAGGCGCCGCTGCGGCGATACCAGGGTGGGCGCAACGGCGAGCGCAACTAGGGATGGACTAGGCTGTACCGGAGGGAGATGAGATACGGTGAGTATTGACATTGGCATCTGTGGTGAAGGCCGCCCAGATCCGAGGATGGAGGGCGAGACAGGTCATGAGCTCATCCGACGTTTGTGCGAAGGTCCGGTCGACATCGAGTCCATTGAGCCGGAGCTGCTTGAGGCCTTCAGAAAGATGAACGCCATTCGCACCGATGGCAGCCAGTGTTTTCTCAACTTCACTTGCTTCCTCAAGAAAGACATAGAGCACCTGAACGACATATGCGACGGACTGGGCCGGGACCTGGCGCGAGCGGTCGCCCGCTGTCTGGGCGATCGCTCCCACGATGTCACGTTTGGTGAGGTTGAGCGGGAGAAGTATCTCTTCTTCCTGGTCGGCTGTGTTTCGCTTGATTGGCACGGTCTAAAGACCTTGAAACGCCTGGGTTTGACGCTCGGTCCCGATGAAATGGAGAAGCCGGGATATGGTCGTTTCACCCTCTTCGCAAATGAGCGAGTTCAAGGAAATGTGAAGGAGCTCTACTGGGGCAGCCACAACAGTACTCACGGCGATTACGTCTTTACTACGTTCGGCGACCATGACAGCATGAGAGTCAGCTTTCCAGATCTCATTTGGCATCTGAGGGCGGTTTCCCGGCTAGAGATTGCTGAGTCCATCCTGTGCGACATGACAGACAACTACCTACAAGAGGTCGGGGATCTGCTCAAATCGAGGGAGTTTGCTCATAGCACGACCACCCGGATTCTGCGAGAACTGCACTTCATAAAGGATGACCGCCTGAACATCCCGGTGATCACGGTTCATGATATGGCTTCAGTGAAGCCGGTGATCGACGCGGTGGACAAAGCAGTCGGGACCTGGCTGAGGGAGCACTCGGACGAACTCAGACATGTGTTCGCCGACGTGACCCCGGTGAGGGTGGGCGTCGATTTCCGAGAGGTGTTGATCCAGCTCTGGCACTACATCTTTGGGCATACAAACAAGCACCTGTGCCGCATGGGCGCGCTGTTCAACCCGTACTCGGAAAGCAGCGATTGGCCGGGATACTTGCCAGTTGTCTGGGAGAAGGGCTGTGACTTGTCGTGAGTTGCAACTGAGCAGTCTCGGGCTTCTCGGACCGTATGCGTCATGCCAGGACCGCATGGGCCGTATGAGGATCGCATGGCGATGCCAAGACCGGAAGCCGATCAAGACTAGAAGCTGATCTCGAACACGCACTTGTCCGAACCGTCGAGAATCGACTGCACCTTGCGGACCTTGACCCCAAGTGCTGCTACGATGCTGTTGTAGCTGTTAGGACCGAGAACTGCTCTGACGTTTTCGAGTATTCTGTCAACCTTGTTTGGCAGAGGTCATCCCCTTTTTTCACTGTCTTGCCGCCATTTTACCATACGGGGAACAAGAGCGGGCGACGTACCGGCCTTCCCTAGACAGGTTGCGGAATCGGAGGCGCTTGCGCTCGATTCGGGTCGCCTCGACTGAAACTAGCCTGCTATGTCGCTGTAGTTTCTCTTGGCGGGGAATCACAACCCTTGGCTGAGAGTTCGTCTACGTCTGGAGCTGGTAGAGAACTGATAGGTGCATTGGCAGGTCCGCGTTTGTAAGCGATGGTTGACCATTGTCGGCATATGTGACATCATATGTGATGACAGCGCCTTCAGGAGCGGGTACTAGTGACCAAAGCTGATAAGCGGCTGGACAGGATACGTAGAAATCCTAGAGGTGTCTCATTTGAGGAATTGATGTCGATAGCCAAACGAAGGGGCTTCACAGTTCGTTCGGTTCGAGGGAGCCACTTCCATCTCCGACATCCTAGCATTTCCGAGATCCTTACTCTACCCGCTCGGTCTCCTGTCAAGCCAGTCTATGTGAAAGCTGTACTGAAGCTTGTAGATCGGTTGAACGAGGAGGAGTAGCCTTGATGAAGTATCCGATTCGGATTCGACCGCTGTCCGACGAAGATGGCGGTGGATGGTTAGCGGAGGTACCTGATCTGCCTGGTTGCATGTCAGACGGCGAAACCCCTGAGGAAGCTCTGCTCAATGTACAGGATGCGATTCAGGAGTGGATAGCGGCAGCAGCGGAGATGGGCCGCGAGGTGCCCAGTCCGAGACCGAATGGTGATGATGCCGAGTACTCAGGTCGCCTTTCACTTCGCATGCCTAAGTCTCTTCACGCCGAGCTGGTCCGAAGTGCGAACCGGGAAGGAGTGAGTGTCAACCAGTATGTGCTCTATCTGCTGTCGGCTGCACAAAGCGGAGCCAACCGAGGTGGGGTTTTGCCAAGAGATCTCGGGCACGCAGTGGCGCGGGATAGGTAGCCTTCGGGCTTAGCTGCCCGCGTGCTGCTATGATGCCGCCCTCCTTCGGTGAGGCCAGAGCAGGCTGTAGTCGTTCAGGGGTATCACGTCTCTGATCTCCCCTTTCTCTAGTTCGTGCGACCGTACGCAACTCATAGGGCACTCAGAGGGTGGATCTTACGCCACATACCACTGTGCCTGGAGGCTGAACAGCCTGTGGTACAGACCCTTGTTCGACATGGGCTCCTCGTGAGAACCAACCTCCACGATCGTGCCTCCGTCAAGCACGACGATAGTACCCGCCCTTTGAGGTCGTCCAACTCTATACAATGTCTTGATCGCAATCTTGCCTCTTTTCAACTCGACCGATCTGCTGACATGCTCCGTCATCTGTTGCCAGGGCTACCGACATTCGTCGCCAGTCATTCTATACTGAAGTTGCCTGGCTCAAAGCGGCAGCCGGGCAGACTACTGCTGGAAGACACTGCACCCTTCAAGGGAGAAAGGAGCTGTCAGCATGATCGAGACGATCTACTCATTTGCGAAGACCGATCAGAAGGCCATCGAGCGAATCATCGATAGTGACCATTTGGCTCTCAACCACATAGTGTTGCCCGGAGGCGAAGCGCTTCCAGAGCACCATGCCAGCTCGAACGTGTACATGGTTGTAGTGAGAGGCACCCTCACCCTCAGGCTCGGAGAACAGGAGGAACGCAGCTACCCCGCTGGAAGCATCGTCGCGATTCCCTATCGGACCAGGATGCACCCACTCAACAGAGGCGAAGACGTGCTGGAGTTCTTCGTGGTGAAGGCACCCGGGCCAAGCGCAATCGAGGCGATGGAGCAGGCGCGAGGCAGCTGCAATTGTGAGGACTAGCTGACGGCATAGTCCTCAACTCACTGCAAGTTGGCAGAAGTCGCTGCCAGTCTGCACGAGCCACTGCAGGCTCGCAGAGGTCACCGCGAGCGCGCCTGCGGTCGCCGCGAGTGATTATGGGCCACTACGAGTTCGCACCAGTCACTGCGAGTCTGCACAGGTCACTGCGAGTCCTCACAAGTCACTGCAAGTTCGCAGTGGCAATGGTGGTACCCGTCGGCGCCGCACCGACGACTAGCGGCTCAGCCGTAACTATTGCTTGGGTGTAGAGCATCAGCGGTTCATCCTCGGTGTTCACCTGTCCAACATATACACCGGTTGGGTTTTCCCCCATCCGCGCTGACCTGTAACCTGCGTCGGGACGCCTCAGCCAAATCACATACAGCCTTGCATCGGGGTACACGCTGGGGTCCGGCACGTTGGTGATGACAGCGGTCGCACGATTCACGAAGTAGCTCAGCAGCACCACGCCGCTGAGTCCGACAGTCTGCGGAGTCGGCGACAGGAGAACTGCGCGAGAATCTGTGGGTCCCGGCTGGGTACCCGGAATGCAGATTCTTTGGCCGATCTGCAGGTTCTGGGGATCCAGACCCGGATTGGCAGCTAGAATCATGTCGACCGTAGTCCCAAACCTGCGTGACAGCTGCCACACCGTATCACCCGGCTGTATCGTATAGAGAATGCCTCCCGGACACACCTGACGCATCCCAGTGTGATCCGGATATGGTTCATGATGGAGCATAGCCCAACCTCTCCTCCTGAAGTCTCATCGAGTGCCCGCTTCGAGTACCTGCGTAGGGTGGCTTCACTGGGAGCGGAGAACTCCCAACAAACTGCGACGAAGCCTCGCACGGCTCCGGGCATCCTGCATTGTTCCGTACAGCATATGAGAGGCGCGCGGAATGTGATAGGGTATGCCTTGACTCAGCCTCGGGCATCTGGCTGCTGGGTCGATCCACCGGCCTGTTCGGCGATTCAGCGTGGGGCTCCACTCGGTGTGATCTGCGAGATGTCAATTTGAGGATTTGGAAAAGGATCCAAACGCTTCAGGTCGAAGACCTGTACGTACTTGCTTATAGCATGTCTAGCAGCCTGATGCGTGGTAGCCAGCGGACTCAGTTGGATACGCCGAGTTGGGGGTGGAGGAGTGAGAAGAAAGGCTGAACACGAGGCTTCTCTCTTCAATGGTACTGAGCATGAAGACCTAGCCAACCTAGCGCCTACCAGACGAACGAAGCGTCAGAAAGACCTGTTCGCGAACAAGCAACCACAGAGTCAGACAAAGCATGACATACTAGCCTACTACCTGAAGCCATGGATTACGATCATCTCTAGGCATTTCAAGAAGGCTGCATACGTTGATGGCTTCGCCGGTCCCGGCGCCTGCGATTCCGGTGAGGCTTGTTCGCCCGTGCTCGCAGCTCAGATACTGTCCGAACATGGTGGAGGCATTGAAATACACTTGTTCGCTATCGAAAAACGGCAGGAGATCTTCCGTCGACTTATTGAGAATCTAGACCCATTTAGGAACCGTCTTCGCATCGAAGCTATTTGTGACTCCTTTCGTTCTGCACTACCAAGAGTGATCAAGGCGATCGCCACGGGTGTTCCCAGCTTTTTCTTCATAGACCCCTATGGTTACAAGGATGTCCGTTTCGATGATATTGAGAGTATCCTTAGACTCGGCCATTCTGAGGTACTTGTGCATTTCCCATACAATGGCATAATACGCGGACTGGGAGTGCCAGCAGTCCACGATACGATAGACCACTACTATGGCCAGGCCAACGTTGCGAGAACACTAGGGAAAGCTACTCCGGAGGAGAAAAAAGACCTTGTGGTAACGAAGTTCGAGGAGGGATTCAGAAGACTGGGTTGCTATACTAGGTCTTTTGAGATCAATATGCCGTGGGCCGATAGGCCTTACTTCTACATGGTTTACATGACACGCGAACCGATCGGCTACATCATCATGAATGACCTGTGGATGAAACTCGAGAAAGAGCGAGAGGAATTACAGAGTGGCGGAACGATCAGCTTGTTTGGCATCGAAAGCCTGAACGCCACTCAGGAGACGCTCATGGATTTCTTGACATCGCTCTTCGCAGGCCGGACCGTCCGTCGCAAAGCAGCCATAGCGACCGCGTTGATGCACCATCGCTCGACAGAAACCGAAGTTGAGAAAGCACTTGCTGCCCTTGCGGTGGAGGGACGCGTAAAGGTCCAGAGCGCACAGAAGAGGCAGCATGATCTATGCACTTTCAGGTAGGATATTTCTGCTGTGGCGGCGAATACTAGAACATATGTTCGAATGGACGGGAAGGAGGCGACACGTCAATGGCCTGCAGCTCAGTTATTGAGTGGACCGACGCAACGTGGAATCCAGTGACAGGATGTTCGAAAGTCAGTTCGGGCTGTCTGAACTGCTACGCCGAAAGGATGGCTAGACGCCTCAAAGCTATGGGTAATCCCAATTACGCTAACGGTTTTCGAGTATCGTTCCACGAGCACATGCTTGATCTTCCTCTGAGATGGAAGTCACCTAGGATGATCTTTGTCAACTCCATGGGCGATCTGTTCCACGAGGAGGTTCCCCTTTGGTTCATTCAACAGGTGTTCAGTGTTATGAACAAGGCTAGCTGGCATCGTTTCCAGGTGCTCACGAAGAGGTCAGAGCGCCTCGTCCAGCTCAGTCCTCATCTTGAGTGGACTCACAACATCTGGATAGGCGTCACCGTCGAAGACTCCGAGACCTTGCACAGAGTAAAGCATCTGGTGGCTGTGCCGGCACACACCAGATTCCTCTCGTGCGAGCCGCTGTTGAGTGCCCTTCCGAATCTAGATCTCACCGGCATCGACTGGGTCATCGTTGGCGGGGAGTCGGGACCCGGAGCTCGCCCGATGAACAAGGAATGGGTCTACGACATCAGAGAAGCATGCCTGCGCTGTGGCGTCCCGTTCTTTTTCAAGCAATGGGGAGGGACCAACAAGAAGAAAACCGGTCGGCTCCTCGACGGCCGCACATGGGATGAGGTGCCGGCAGTCTCTGCGCTGTAGCGTTTGGACGCGTTCATGGTTATCAGTCCATCAAGGAAGCGTACTGGTTGGAAGGACGCTCAGTTGTGATCTTGGCATGCAAGTCAGATCTACACAGGGATTCAGAACACGCCCACAAATCCCTAGCCAGTGTCTGCAGCATACGAGTCATCGCAAGCGACGGTCTGTCCTCTCCTTCGGAAATCTCGTCGAATGCCCCTACTCCCTGAAGCATATGTGAGGCTTGGCCAATGCGACGTCAGGCTGACTAGGCCTGCCGGGATTCGCTTAACCCGAGGAGCGCATCCGAGCCTCTCTTTATCCTGCGCGCCCAGCCACTCTTGGAACCACCCCTAGACCGGAAATGCCGCCAAATGGAGGAGATGAGAGTCGCCGTGTTAACAATAGCAAGCGGCTCTCAGATGAGACTAGGTACACAAGGGAGGTAAAGAGGGTGAAGAGGTCATGTGTGGTTAGCTTCCTGGTGATTCTTGGTCTGTTGTTTAGTCTGTCGGCATTTGCATCGGCTGAAGAGTACACTGTGGCAATGGTGGTCAAGGGCGCAGGAAACCCGTTCTTCGAGGCTTGTCGAAAGGGTGCAGTAGAGGCTGTTGCCGAGCTCGGCAACGTGAACTTCATCTTCCAGGCGCCCGACGTGCCCACTGCCGAGGGACAGATCGCCATGATCGACGCACTCATAGCGCAGCAGGTCGACGCGATTACCGTCAGCGCAAACGATCCTGATGCGCTCGTCCCTGTCCTTAGAAAGGCAATGAGCAGGGGCATTAAGGTTGTGGCATTTGACTCGGCTGTTGCACCTGCTGGGCGAGACCTGTTCCTCAACCAGTGCGATATGGAGCAGGTCGGGCGGATACAGGTCCAGCTGCTAGCAGAGATGATTGACTACACAGGAGAAATCGCAGTCCTCAGCGCCGCATCGACGATGGCAAACCAGAACACATGGATCGAGTGGATGAAAGAGGAGCTCAAGCTTCCAAAGTATGAGAACATGAAGCTAGTATCAGTAGTGTACGGCGATGACCTCAGGGAGAAGAGCTACAACGAGGCTATCGGGCTCTTCCGCTCCTACCCGAACCTCAAGGGCATTATCGCACCAACGACAGTTGGTATTGCTGCAGCCGGGCGTGCGATTGAGGACCAGGGGTTGTCCGGGAAGGTGGCCCTCACTGGTCTGGGCCTGCCTAGCGAGATGGCGGAGTACATCAGAAACGGCACCTGTACGGCAATGGCTCTCTGGAACCCAATCGATCTGGGCTACGTCTCGACCTACATGGCGTACGCGCTGCTAACTGGCGCGAGCAAGGGAGATCTTGGCGATGTGATCGACTGTGGCCGTATGGGTCGGATGGAGATCACCCAGGCGGCCGACGGTGGCAAGGAGATCGTGCTTGGCGCACCATTCGTGTTCGATGCCTCCAACATAGACGATTGGTACCAAGTGTACTAACCTGTGGCTCAAGAACTGAGGGAAGCGGGTGACCGCTTCCCTCGTCCTTGTCCTTGAGAGGTGACTCGGCTGTGTCTGACTACATGCTGGAGCTGTGCGATGTCAGTAAGTCCTTTCCTGGGGTCAAGGCTCTCGATGGAGTGAGTTTCGCCCTGCGCCGGGGAGAGATCCACGCTCTGGTTGGCGAGAACGGCGCTGGGAAGTCGACTCTCATCAAGATCATCACAGGAGTGCATCGGCCTGATGGAGGAAGGATCGTACTCGACGGGGCAACGATTTCATTCGCTGATCCATTGAGCGCTCAGAAAAACGGCATCGCGGCGATCTATCAGGAACCAACCACGTTTCCTGACCTGTCTGTGGCTGAGAACATCTTCATGGGCCACCCGATCCTCGCGAAAGTGCTCCCCGGAGTGACGCGATTGCCCACCCGGGTGACTGGATTCCTCTCCCGAGTGGACTGGAAGGCGATGTACCGCGAAGCCTCAAGGCTGCTGGGCGAGCTCGAGGTGGATATCGATCCTCGGGCTCCGATGAAGACGCTGACTGTAGCTGAACGGCAGCTCGTCGAAGTTGCTAAGGCTCTGTCGCTTCGAGCCAGGGTATTGATCATGGATGAGCCCACATCTGCACTCACAGTAGAGGAGACGAAGAGGCTTTTCAAGATAATGAGGCAGCTGAGGTCCGGTGGCACAGGGATTATCTTCATCTCCCATAGGCTCGACGAAGTCTTTGAGATATCTGATCGGATCACTGTGCTCCGCGATGGCCAGTTCATCGCCTCGCTTGACACCTCCGCCGCCACAGAGCAGCAAGTAATTCAACACATGGTCGGACGACACGTCGGCAGTCTGTATCCCAAGCAGGAGATTGAGCGCGGGGAAGCCGTGCTGCGCGTTGAGGGCCTGACCAAGTACGGTGAGTTCAACAACATCTCGTTCACAGTGCACCGCGGTGAGATAGTGGGCTTCGCCGGCCTCGTCGGCGCGGGACGAACAGAGATGGCCCGAACCATCTTTGGCATAGCCAGGCCTGACAGCGGGTTAATCATGGTTGACAACAGACTCGTCAAGATACGGTGCCCTGAAGACGCCCTCAGGAGTGGTATTGCGTATCTGCCGGAGGACCGGCAGCAGCATGGGCTGGTCCTGCCGATGAGTGTCGTGCACAATGTCACTCTGTCGATCTTGAGACATGTGCTCCTCGGTCTGACCAACGAGAGGCAGGAGCAACGGATCGCAGGAGACTACGTGGACGTCTTGAGCATACGCACAGCTAGTCTCCTACAGAGGGTCAGTCAGCTTTCTGGAGGCAATCAACAGAAGGTCGTTCTCGCCAAGTGGCTAGCCACCAACCCAAAGGTCCTGATACTCGACGAACCGACGAAGGGAATAGATGTCCAGGCTAAAGCTGCGGTTCACCGCCTCATCGGCGAGCTTGCCGCGCAGGGGCTCGGAATCGTGATGATTTCATCCGAACTCCCGGAGATCCTGGGCATGTCTGATCAGATCATCGTCATGCATGAAGGCATCATCACTGGCCGCTTCGCACGGGGCGAGGCCGACCAAGAGCAGATACTGATGGCTGCAATCGGCAGAGCTCGAACATGACGCACTGCGTCAAAGAGTCCGGGCACAAAGCACTGTGAAAGAGCCCGGACACGATGCTCTCTGCAAAACTGTGCCGAGGTCAGACTGCGTCAAGGTCAAGCTGTGTCAAGGTCAGACTGTGTCAAGAGGTGTAACAGTATGGTTCACGCAAGGACCAAGCAACGGAGGGCGCTCGCGCTGCTCTCAAGAATCAGAGAGCTAGGCATCATCGGTTTTGGGCTGCTGTTAGTGGTGGCAGTTACCATGCACAGCCCGCGTTTTTTGTCGTTTGACAACTTCTCAGAAATCGCCCTCGATGTCGCAATCTTGCTCATCGTTGCAGTTGGTCAAATGATGGTTGTCATCACCGGAGGCATCGATCTTTCGGTCGGCTCCGGCCTTGCACTGTCTGGAATGATAGTGGGGATGGCTTATAAGCATGGCGCTGCGATCCACCCGATTATTGCCTTGCTGATGGGAGCGCTCATCGGACTGATACTTGGCAGTGTGAACGGTGTCTTGGTGTCCAAGGGCAAGGTGCCGCCGATCATTACGACTCTAGGCACCATGTCGATGTACCGTGGAATGACGTTCGTAATCAGCCGCGGGGCTTGGGTGAACGCCCACGAGATGCTTGCGAGCTTTATCGGTCTGGCGCGCGGCGCTGTGCTGGGGGTACCTAACCTGATTCTCATAGCTGCGCTTGTGTTCGTGGGCTTCTGGTTCTTTATGAGCCACTCCAAACCTGGACGGGAGATCTACGCAGTCGGCGGCAACAGTGAAGCGGCCCGGCTGGCGGGCATCAACGTTGATCGGATCAAGTTCATGGTCTACGCCGTGACAGGTCTACTGTACGGCATGTCGGCAGTGCTCTGGGTATCGAGGTACGCATCAGCGCAGAGCGATTCGGCCTCAGGTTTTGAGTTGTCCACTGTCGCTGCCGTGGTCATCGGTGGAGTGAGCACCTTTGGAGGAACTGGTCGCATAACAGGCGTCTTGTTCGGAGCGCTGTTGCTCGGGATCATAGAGAACGCACTGAACGTGATGCAGATCTCTCCGTTCTGGAAGCTGGGTATCGAGGGGTTAGTCATCATCGTGGCAGTTGTGCTGGACGAGTTAATAGCTCGTAGCGTGCAGCAGAGCATAGCCAGGGTAAGGGGGGCTGAGCGGGGTGATCACCGCGAGATCTCTATTCAGGCGCTTCCTTAGGCAGTGGGAGTGGACACTCGTGCTGCTTCTGGTGCTTGTGTTTGCAATAAACTCCAGGCTGTCGCCCCACTTCCTAGACCTGCGGAACCTGCTGGACTCGACGCTCCACTTCACCGAGAAGGGGATCATAGCCCTAAGTATGACACTTGTCGTGATCAGCGGCAACATCGACCTGTCTGTGGCATCAACCATGGCGATGTCGGCAGCAGTGATGGGAGTGGCATACCGAGGCGGCGTGGCGATGTGGCCGGCTGTTCTCCTTTGCCTGGCAACCGGCATGTGCGGCGGTCTGTTCAATGGACTCGTGATAACCAGGTTCAAACTGCCTGCCATTGTGGTGACACTCGGATCCTACTCGCTGTTCCGGGGGATTGCGTACGTCTTGTTGGGCAACAAAGCGATAACCGGCTATCCCTATCAGTTTGCAGAGTTGGGGCAAGGCTACCTGGGCCGGACCCCGGTGCCCAACCAACTAGTCATCTTCGCAGTGCTGGCAGTAGTCTTCGGGATGCTTCTGCATCGCACGACGTTCGGGCGGTTCATCTACGCTATGGGAAACAACGAGGCTACCTGCAGATACTCGGGAGTCCCCGTCGATCGGATCAAGCTTATCCTGTTTACGCTCTCAGGTCTTATGTCCTCGTTTGCGGCCGTCCTCCTCACCTCCAGGATCTACAGCACTCGCCCAAACATAGCTCAAGGCTTTGAGCTAGAAGTTGTGACTGCTGTTGTCCTCGGAGGAGTCACTATCACCGGCGGCTCCGGCAATATGCTTGGTGTTGTTCTTTCACTCTTCCTGATCGGCTTTGCGCGGTTTGGCATGAGCCTACTCAACATACCAGGCCAGGTCATGACAGTGGTGATCGGAGCGCTGCTGATCGTAGCCATACTTCTGCCGCGCATGTTGAGCCAGATAGCGGATAGGGCCGAGGAGCAGTCAGTCTGAGTGTTGCACATTCGGGAGTCTGTGGTATCATGAGGATAACTTCACCTCAGATGGACTCGCCGGGAGATGATGCGGTCTGAAACCACGAGTAGTGGTCTATGACTTCGACTACACCCTCGTAGACTCGTCAAAGGGAGTCATCGCGTCGATGAACTACGCCCTTGAGCGGCTTGGCATGGACGTCCCGTCTCCTGACACGATCAAGGGGACGATTGGGCTGCCGCTGGCAAAGGCCCTGGATGCCGTCGCGTCCAGAGCAGTCGAGGAAGATGAATACGCGGGCTTCCTGAGACACTTCATTGCTCGTGCGGATGAGGTCATGGCGCCTCTGACTTACCTGTATCCAGGCGTGGTTGAGCTCGTGAGGACACTCCATAGGCATGGGATCAGGCAGGGGATCGTCTCAAACAAGCTCCGTCGCCGCATCCTGGAGATCCTCAGGAGGGAGTCCATTGACGGGCTCTTCGAGGTCGTCGTCGGAGCGGAGGACGCACCCAGTCACAAGCCAGACCCAGGAGCTCTGCTGTTGGCGTTGGAGCGTCTCGGCTGCCCGCCTCGACATGCCGTGTACGTTGGCGATCATGTAGTCGATGGGCAAGCGGCCGCCGCTGCAGGAGTGCCGTTCATCAGCGTCTTGACCGGGACGACTACCGCTGAGCAGCTTCACGAGTACTGGCCGGTAGCAGTAGTGAGATGCGTGACCGAGCTGCTGGCGGTACTTGGGATCGAGGAGTCAGATGCCGGGAAGGCCGCTGTGGGTTGATTGACGTCCTGCCAGGCGGTGACAGGGATCAACTGCTGCCTCGGCAGGCCAGTCGCAGGGCCCGATGGCTGGCTCAACCGGGTGGTCGCGGGGCTCGGTTGTTGGCTGGGCCGGACGGTCACGGCGCTCAGTCGCTCGTCGCCGACCGTCCTTCCGTCGGTATCGATGAGAACGAGTCGTACTCGATCGTCGACTTGGACTGAGCATCGATTCTAGCTTGGTTGATCGATTCGAGGTCCGTAAGCGCCTCTGATGCCACGTCCGGATCGAGCGCTTGCCCATCCGCCATCTTGCGGATCACTCTGGCTGCCTGCTCAGGCGACATTCCCTTCCGATACGGACGGTCCTCAGTCAACGCAGTAAAGACATCAGCGACGGCCATGACCCTAGACCCTATGGGGAGTTCCTTGCGGGACAGCTTGAACGGATAGCCCGTGCCGTCTATCCTCTCGTGATGAAACGCTGCCCATTCGGCGATTGTGCTGAGCTCGGGGATGGACTCCAGGGTCCGATACGTGTAGAACGTGTGGCTCTTCATCACGTTCATTTCCTCAGGACTGAGCCTTCCCGGCTTCTCTAGCAGTTCGGTGGGTATTGCCAGTTTGCCGAGATCATGCAGGTATCCGGCGACTTCCATATGGAGGCACTCGCGTCTGGAGAAGCCGATTCGACTTGCGAGTGACTCTGCTACTGCTGCAACCCCCGCTGAGTGCGTTGCCGTGAAGCGGCTCCTGAAGTCGATCGTTCGCCTGAATAGATCCGCGAGGCTGAGGAGCATGTCGAAATCGAGCTCTACGTCTGCTTTGTGCATGCGTTTGTGCAGTACAGACCCGACGCTCGGGGACGAGAGATCCAGCCAGAAGTACTCACGGTTCGCCAGTTTTTCGAACACGTCCACGAGTTCGGGCATGAACATAGCTCCAGACTCGCGAGCTATCCGATCCCGTATCGAACCTGACTGAGAGAGGACGTCTCTCGTGCGATCGATAAGCACAGCGATGCGGTCAGAGATGTGAACGATGTAGCTGCCCAACGGAACATTACCGCCGGCAGCCTCAACTACCTCCGAATCCAGTCGCTCATCCCACCGCACGTGATGAAGGCGGATGATATCTGCAGCTTCCGCTAGGGGCGCGAATGTCCTGAGCAGTGAGTACCCGTGCTCAGCGTGAGCGTGTGGCTGCACCACCTCGAACTCCATGGCGCTCACTCTCTCGCGAACGGAGAGAGCGCCCATATCGTGCAGAGCGGCCGCAAACGCGATCGTGCTCCGCTCGCTTTCGGGTAACCCCATTTCTCTGGAGATGCTCAGGGCGATGTAGGCAACCTGTCTGTGGTGCCCTGAGAATACGGGGCTAACGAGATCCATGACGTCGGAAAGCGCCATCGATAGGTCACAAAGCGAGATCTTCAGGTCGGCAATCACGGGATGTGCACCTCGGTTGGAGTGGCGTTGTTGTGGTGGCGTTTGATGTGGGACGGGACGCAGCTGGATCAACAGGGCGCAGCCCGGCCAACGGAGTTCTTGTTTCTATGAGTCGGCTGACACTCCTCCATACCTCGATGAGATTGGGAGCAGCGTATTGGACACGCAGACCAGGTGGGCGTTCCGGGCCAAGGGTGGGAGCTGCTTTATGCTGGGTGGAAAGATGAACTTATGTTTGTAGGAAGATCAAGCAGTTCGACGTATTGATTCATCGGTGGTGAAGTCAGATTGTCAATGGCCAGTTGAGGATCCCCCTATGTCCATTCTATCGTGGCCACTAACATAGATGGATATTGACACGAGCTCCTTTTTTGATAAAGTGCCGCAGGCATTGCCATTGTACAATACGTTCGCGGAAAGAGTCCTAGCCGAATATCCTGATGTTCAGATAAGGATTCAAAAGTCACAGATCTCTACCGCCGGATACACCATCTCATTGCCCAAAATCGTAGCGAAGCTGATACGGAGCTCATGAACTGGATCAGAGAAGCCTACGATTTTGCAATGAAAGAGTGATCGGCAGATTCCATCGATGTGTTCCTTCGAACAGACGGTTCTTGAGATGACCAACAGACGTCGTGAGACACACGGCATATGCGCCATAATGAAACACGTCAGATTTTCACACCTTGTTGATATGAAGCGCCTCATCTGCGTGGCGGACTGCAGCCTTCAGGGAAGGTCTTTCCTTTACCAGAAGCGCTACATAGAGTGCCTCCAATATGCACAGCTGCGCTATACGGCGAGCAAGGACGTCTCCCTCGACAGAGCGAAACTCCATTGGATCCGCAAATGCGGCTGTCAGCAGCACGATGTCACAGATCTTGGCGAGAGGGGAGAGAGGGAAGTTCGTGATCCCTATTGTGGTGGCACCCATCTCCCTGGTGCGCTTAATTGCATGAATAACGCTCGCTGTTCGTCCTGAGTATGATATGCCGATCCCTACGTCTCCGGGCTCTAGGTGTGATGCCGTTATGAGCGCCAGGTCAGGATCTGAAAAGAAGCTGGACTGCCAGCCTATCCGCTGGAGTTTGTAGTGTCCGGTAAGCGCGACCGCCGATGCATCGCCAAGTGCGTAGAAGGCAATCCTCTTCGCTTTGGACAATGCCTTGATGGCCTTCTCAAACTGGCCGATGTCCACAACATTCAGTGTATCTTGCAGGGTCTTCACTGACGAGAGGGTGACCTTGGCAAGCAGATCAGCGTAGGTATCCTCTGGAGAAATGTTAGGATACAGGCTCGTCTCCTCCATGGGCGGAGCAGATCGCATCTCGGCTTTGAGCTCACGGTACCCCTTGTAGCCGATCCTCTTGGCCAGTCTGACAAACGTGGCCTCACTGACGTTAGAAGCGTCAGCTATCTCCGTGATGGTCATCCGAGTTGACGCAGCAGGGTCTTGAAGCAGCAGGTCGGCTGCCCTTTTCTCTGCCGACTTCAGTGAGTTGTACACTGCCTTCAGCCTGACCAGCCAGTTTGGGTTGCTGTTCCCACTCCTATCGACTTCAGACATCGAGATCCCTCCAGGCCGCTAAACACGGCTTCGATCCCAGCCGGAGCTTTCATGCTGCTCACTCGGCTGATGGTCGCACGTCGACGACAACCGATCAACGCTAGATCTGAGCCGTAATCGCTCGCGATTCGTCATAGAGCTTTCTGTAGATGGAGTATTTCTCGTTATACATGTCCAGAACGTGCTGTGTGGGCTCGTGAGTTCTCTCGTACTGAACACACTCAGAGACTGCTTGGCGCAGTTCGCTATAGTACCCGGAGCCAACTGCGGCCAACATGGCTGCACCGAAACAGGCGGCTTCTTTGTTCTTGAGAGTCTTGATGGGCCTGCCGGTGATATTCGCTTTCAATTTCAGCCATTCCTCTGACCTGGAGCCTCCTCCTACAGCCACAATCTCATCGATCTCGATCTTAGCACGACTCAGATAGTCCAGATTGAGACGCAGTTCGAAGGTGAGACCTTCCAGTATGGCTTTCGCCAACTCGCCTTTGGTGGTCTCAAGCGAGAGGCCTAGTACGGATCCCCTCGCATTCAGGTCACAGGTAGGCGTTCCGGTTCCATTTAGGTGAGGGAAGAAGAAGAGCTTCGTTGGGGTTTTCGGCATCTGTGACACAATGAGGTCATATGCACTGATGTTTAGCTCGCTTGCCCTCTTCTTTTCTACTTCGCAGAATTCGTCCCTATACCACTGGAGCACGATTCCCCCTGTGTGATTGAGTGCAAAGGTGAAGTACAGGTCGGAATCCACGTAGATGTAGCATGGGTAGAACCAGCGGTACATCTCCTCGCCAAGTCTTGGCTCCGCAAACGCGGTGGAGAGCACCTCAGCTGTGCCGGTGGAATCCACTCCGATTCGCTCGCCTATTACGCCGGCACCCAAAGCAGCGCAGGTCTGGTCGTGACCTCCTGTCACCAATGCCACGTCTGACGCGATATGGAACTCGTCGCGCAGGCTGTCCAGAAGCTTCCCTACGACCTGACCTGAGGGAACAGCAGATGAGAGCAGGTCTTTGGATATGTCGAGTTTGCCCAGGATCTGATCGGACCATGACCTATTCGCCAGATCAAAGGCCATGGTCCTGGATGCCATGGTGTAGTCGATCACTGGGTCGGCTCCCAGCTTGGCCAGGATGTAATCAGCATAGGTCATGAACTTCCAAGCTGCTTCATATATCTCAGGCTCTTGTTCCTTTATCCATAGGATTTTGGTCAGCGAATTGAGGGGGTGAGGGGGCATGCCCGTAACCCCAAACAGGTTTTCTCCGCCGAAGACCTCTGCACATCGGTCAGACTGAGGCTTGGAGCGATAGTCCATGCCCAAGATGAACGGCCTGAGAGGGTTCAGGCGTCTGTCCACAGCCACTACTGCGTCGCCCTGAACGGAAAGGCTTATTGCGTCGACTTCGGTGACGCCAGAAGCAGAGACAGCGTTCTTGATCACTTCTTTGACGGTCTGCCAAACCTCTAGGGCATCCTGTTCCGCCCACCCGGTCTTGGGGTGAGATATGGAGTATTCCTGTGATGCCTGCCCGACTGGACGTCCCTCTTCGTTTATCACCACTGCCTTGCAGTTCGTGGTTCCTACGTCAAGCCCAATGAACGTGCCCAGATCCCTCCTCTAGCACTATGGCATCCGCATTATGACATGAGCGTGTCTTGGATCCTGCGCAGCTGCAGCAGTACTGATTCAGGTAGGTCAACCATATCATAGGTGATTACTTGATCGATCGCAACATCCGTCTTGAGCTTGGCACCCTTCGCCAGACCTAAAGGAAGGAACCGTTCTTTCTTCGCGGTTTCGTGCAGGTCTATACTGCCGCGGTAGCAGTACCCGCCTATGCCATCGAGCACCGTACCGGCTTTGAGATCTGTCTTTGCCACAGCTATACATTCCGAAGTGAGTCGCTTCCTCGGTTTCATGGTGGGCTCCCCATATATCACGGCCTGCGCTGCCGTGAGTGGAGTCTCGATGCTGCAGAGATGGTAAGGGCGATAGAGCAAGTAGTTCGGGCCATTGCCCATGTCTCGTTGGACAAGCCCCTCGATGATTCTTCGGTTATCTGTGGTTACTATCACGAATACTCCCGGGTGTATGTCGCCTATAGCGTAGTCGACAACGCCGGTCCTCCCCAGGATGCCTCCCTGGCTCCTCGGGCAAAAGACCTTGGTCAGATCTTCGACCACACATTTTGGACCGTGCATGCCTCTGACTTCGGGCACGAGACCTGTAGCGTTTGACACTGCCGCCATCTCGACCATGGTCTTCGAACCATCGACAAACTCCACCAGCATCTGAGGATTCATGTTCCTGGCGCGAGCTCGTTCCTGCCACTGATCTGGAGTAGCGTAGCTGTCGAGCGGGTTGTTCTTGCCCTTTCCAGCGGCTACTATCTCAAACCCCAGGGCCTTTGCGAATCTGTAGATTTCCATTATCGATCCTGGCTCGTCACCGGCCGAGAGAGAGTATACAACGCCTGCATTGTCGGCGAGCTGGCGTAGAATAGGCCCAATGGTGACGTCGCATTCGACGTTCATCATTACAATGTGCTTCTTGTTGTTGATTGCGTCGAGCGAGATTCTTGCGCCCATCTCTGGAGACCCTGTAGCATCTATTACGACCTGAATATTCTCACAACGAGTGGCGACTCTGTAGTTGGTGCTGGCGACTTTTTTGCCAGCTCTAAGCGCTTTGTCTGCTTCGCTGACGTCATCAGTACAAATGATATCTACGTCTCCGCCCGACAGCTGAAACCCTTCTGCTACTCTATCTGTAGTGAGATCAACGGCCACAGCGATCTCGATGCCGCGCATGCCGACCACTTGGGCAATGATGTCCTTGCCCATCTGTCCAACACCGACTAGACCGATCTGTATTGGAGTTCCGGCCGACTCGAGCTCTTCCAGCTTCTCATCTATTGCATACACGTCCAACCGCTCCCTGTCTGTCCGAGTTCAGCTGGCACAGGGTTACCTCCAAGGATCCACCACTACCTTCATCGCATCACCCTGCTGTGCCATACGGATGCCTTCCTCAATCTCTGTCAGTGACACTACCCTGGTGACGTATTTGGACGCACTGATCTTTTTGCTCCTGATCAGGTCGAGCGCCAGGCGATGGTGCCGCGCCTGGTATGAGAAGGCTCCAACAACCCTGATCTCTTCATAGTGGATCTTGTTGCCATTGAGAGTTGTCATTGGATCAGTCCTGGGTAACCCACCGAAGAGAACAACCGTTCCTCGTTTTCTGACGATTTCAACACCCTGTCGCTGAGTGTCGGCTACGGGTGTCGCTACGATGCAATGATCAACACCTAGGCCTTTTGTGGCATTCAAGATCTCTCTCACTGGATCTTGACTTCCTGCATCGACCAGGAGATCGGGGTGAAACTCCTCTGCAAAATCTAGCCGATGAAGGCCAGACATGAAGACTCGGGATGCACCTCTGGCTCTAGCTACTTCAATGTGAAGGCAGCCTATGGGGCCATCACCGATGATAGCCACAGTATCGCCTAAGCTCACATTGATGTTCTCCTGACAGGCCAAAACAGATGATGCCGGTTCTGACATTGTGGCATCAACAAAACTGAGTTCATCAGGCATGTGATGAACCATTCCATGCTTCAGCATGTAGCCGTCAACGCTGAGAAACTGGGCAAATCCACCGGGCCAATGAGTTCCGATCATCCTGTGATTGTCACACAGATTGACCCATCCCTTTTTGCAGTAGAAGCATTCACCACAGCAGACGTCAGGAGCTATGGCTACCTTGTCGCCTCGCTTGAAGCCCTCTGCTTGCGGGCCAACATCCTCGACAGTTCCGGCTATCTCATGTCCCATGACCTGTTCTGATATGTCACCGCGAAGCCCTGACTCGAAGCTTCTGATGTCAGACCCGCAGATACCACAGGCCATGACCCTAACCAAAATGCCGTCTATCGGGGTCGTTGGTGTATCGATCTCTCTCAGCTCAAGCTGTCTGGGTCCCACGAGTACCGAAGCTCTCATGAAACTAACCCGTTCCTTCTTCTCATTTTCCCAGCAGTCTCTCACCGACAGCGCCTGATGGATGGATGACTGCGAAGTCCTCCTTGGTGTAGCCTGTATATGTGATCAGCGTTGATGCTACTGCGTCAAAGACCGCTGTCACAGCCATGGTGCTGGCTGTGGCGAGCATGTTGAAGGGACACGCCTCTCTGTCAACCCTTACTTCAACCAGAATATCGGAGGATCGAGCCAGGACTGAGTCTCTGTTCTCGGTAACGCCAATGATCCTCGCCTTCTTTCCTTTGACGCTCGGGATCATTTGAACTACATCAGGAGTGCCGCCACCCTTTGACAGCACTATCACCATATCGCCTTCTCGAAGAACACCGAGCGCTCCATGGACCGCATCGGATGGCACTATGAATGACGTCGGTATTCCGACGCAGGAGAGGGTGTGAGCGATCTTCCTGGCAGCTGCGGCCGACGTGCCTGAGCCTGTGGTGAAAAGCCGATTTGAGCCTAGCGAAGCAAATGTCTTCACGAGGGTGACCAATACTCGCCTGTCCATGCTGTCCGCAAGACTCGCTATCGCTCGGGACTCTAGTTCCCAAACAGATTCGATCGACTTGATGATCTCTTCGTCGGTCAATTCCGTCACCTTGCCTCCTGACCAATGCCGCTCAGCCGGATCCCAAGATGCGATCAAAGCTCAAGGATCTCTCCTCTGAGCCACTGTCCGATCTTGCTCTCCATGTCTGTCTCGTAGAAATCCGGCTTCAGACCTGGTATGTAGTTGCAGGCTTCGGCTACGGCAGCTCTGATGTCTCCATGGATGCCGACACAATGGTGCACGTAGGGCCCCTTCACGAGTTGCTCCTCTAGCCTCGGCCAGTTCTCAACCTCGATCCAAACGTAGGTGCCGATGTTCTTCGGTCCATCAATCCCTTTTGCTGAACCGACGAGAATCGAGTACTCGCCATGATCACCGTCAAACCTCAACATGGTCATGAGCCCGCCTCTGATCTCCTGGATGCAAGCGCCGGGGTAGTGCTCGGGGAAGGCAAAGGGTCTACCCAGCTGCGGTTTGCAGCCCTCTTTCACGAGAGAGATCGGCCATGGACCGCAGTGCTGCAGCAGTTCTCCGTTGTCGTTCTCCGGATGTCTCACTGACCAATCGGCGAAGAACGGGACCGTCCTTCCCATAGCAGCCGCCTGAGCTATTACTGCAGTGATGGCTCCGTGGATATCGGTCTCACACGCGACGGGAATCCCATCGTCTGAGAGCAATGAGTTGGACATGCACGGCATCACTTGCAGCGACCGCTGAAGTGCATTCCAGCACTGGATAGCCACGGCGCTGCAGTTGTTGGCGACAGCCAAGCCCTTCATGGCACTCTTCAGTGCAGCGACACGCAGAACCGCCTCATCAGGGACTGTGATTTCGACATGACTTCTTAGGGTATCGAGGGCCGCTCTAACCTCGTCGTCCGGATTCTTCTCTCGTTCTTCCACCTGCGATACGAAGTCTGACATGGCGACGGGGATCAGCTCGATGCCGAACCTCTCCAGAAGCTCGCCTTCATTGCACATCATGGTGTAGAAGTCGCCGGGGCGGGTGGAGATTTGAAGAATTCTGAGTCTGCGGAACTCTTTCACTATGTTGGCAGCGGAAATGAAGTTGCTGATTCCGCGCTCGAATGCAACATGGTCCAGTTCGCAGTTTACTATGTAGGTGAAGGGAACGTTGATCCGTCGGAGTACCTTGCCGGTTGCGAAGAGCCCGCACTGGGTGTCCCTCAACCTCGAACCGTCGGGGAGCGGAGCCTCATCCCTGGGCCCCCAGAGCAGGACAGGGACTCCGAGCTCTCTGGCCACTTTCGCCACGACGTCCTCGGTGCCGAAGTTGACGTGTGGGAAAAACACCGCGTCTACTCTCTCTGCTTTGAAAAGATCGATAGTGGGGGATACGTCGTCCTGGCAACGAAGGAGTCCCTCTTCACTAACAGCGCCGATGTCTACATAGTCGATGCCCAGCTCGTTGAGCTTGTCCTTTGTGAGATCCCTGTACCTGTGTGCATCCTCCTTGCTGAAGATGGATCGGCGGGTTGGAGCGACACCGAGCTTCACCCTGTACTCCATCTGCGGAACCCCCTTGTCGTTTGGAAGGAAGTATATCTGCGCTCAACTGCACCTCTACCTCTGTATTATAGCATTATCAGCGCGCGAATGGAAGACAAACTTTCGTGTAATCTATTAATGTATGAAAATAGGTGATTAGTCGCCTCGCGGCTGCTGCCCATAGACTGTGGTGATATCCGCCACATCAGCTGCGTTCATGACAACACGGACAGGCCTCTGAGTGGAGATCACAGGTGTTATACTGGTGCCATGCCAGCTCCTCCGATAGCATTTTTTCTACTGCTACATGAAAGAAACCCGGTCGCATCTGGCCTACCCATCGGGCGGGCAGTTTTCCTCTATCACCAGTATCCAGTCACGCATGACTGGAGGCAGAGGCATCTGCCAATCTCCATCTGCATCGATGCGAACATCATCTATAGGCGTGTCAACGCCTGTGGTGGTATCTACCCAGAAGACTCGGTACTTCCTGCTTCGGTCTAGCCTCTTCAGTACCGGTCGAGAGCACCAAGGATGGATCGGACCGGGCAAGTAGAACATGCGCACCTCGCCCTGTATCCCGGCGGCATATGGGAGATTGTAACCCCTCTCGCCGGCATGAGGTTCGATCCATTCGGGGTGAGGGACGAAGTCCCACCACCGGTATCTCTCCAGTATGGATTTGCCTATCCCGACATCGGTCGATCCCTGGAACCTATATGCGACGGTCCATGGAATATCGCCCCACTGCATCCCGTGAGGTGAAGGTCCGAATGGATCTCCGGGTCGATTTAGCTGGAAGAGCCCGTTGGCTCCATACGTATGGCCGGCGCCGCCCATCAGCATCGTCGTCCAGAAGGCGTACCTTTGAATACCACCGTAAGCTGAATCGAAGTTGGCCTCGTACAGGACTTCACCGTTGACCACGGGCATGTGAGGCTCGGTGTTGATCAGCTCCGATATGAGCTTCGCTGTATGGGGAGCATGCTCATTCGTCCCGTGCCCCGGCTGTGGCATGTCGTAGTCCAACACAGACTCGTCGACCACCTGCGCTCGAGACCCACTGTAGTGGGGTGCATGTATGGTTATCGGATTATGAAATGGATCGATGCTGCGGACATACCTTCCAACCTCAGTCCAACCCGTCTTCAGTGCTTGGCTGTCAGTGTCCGGCGTCTCTGAGAGGTAATAGGGCATGGTGGCCTCGCCGGCCAGGCTCCAGGTCACGGGATATGCTCCGTAGCGGGCGACCAGATACCTCCAGTGGCGCTTCATCTTCTCCATGCCCATTTTTAGCAGGAGGAAGCCCCAGCAGCCGAAGATACACGGGACCATTCCTGACTTCACCAGCCACTGTATCCTTACATCTGCGGCATCGAAGTAGGCCGGATTGATCGTCCGGTATCCCTGTTCCCAAGGAAATCCGGCTTCGTTGACGCCTCTGACGTCAAAGGAGTCCCCATCTGGATATAAGCCGGCCACCAACTGCATCACCGTGAAGCCCTTCGTTTGCCTGTCTTGTATATACAGCTGATATTCATCGGGCCACTGCAGCCTGGACGAAAGGAGAAACCAGCATGTATCACCGAGCCAGAAGAAAGGCGTCCCATCTTCATGCACGAATCGCCGCCGATCGCCGCTGACGCGCAGGCGACCATGCTTGTAGAGTGGGTGCTCTCCCTGATACTCCGCCACCCATAGGACGCCGGTGACCCCGTGGAGGCCACTGTCGGCCTCGTTGGTACAGACGGTCCGATAATGGTAGACGCCAGGATGCGGCGGGCAGAAGCGAACGCGCCATTCGTTGTCTCCCGCCCAATAGGCGGGGACACGCCACTCGTTTGATGCTTCGTCGCAGAAGACAACGTCCATCTCGATCTGGTTGAAGGGGTCTTCATATACATGGCTAGACTGATAGCCCCACTCCGTCACATGGTTCTGAACAGCATATCTATTTACTGGCATCGGTACACCCTCCTGAAGTGACCTCGGCTAGTCTCTCCTATGCATCGTTCGCTCCAGGCCTGCCAGCCTTCTTGCCCTGCAGGCCGCTTTCCCCTGCTAACCTCTTTACGCCGGAGTAACCATGACTCCCTGACGCGGCTCTAGAGTCAGCCTGATCTTCCCATTGACCACAGGCACCTGAGTAGATGACTCGTTCCCAGCAGGTGTCACTGTTGTGACTTTGGCCCGTGAGGCGTCGGCCCAGTCAGCCGACAGTTCCCATTCCCGCGTGCATCCGTTCTCGCTATATCCCATCAGTGTCCGATCCAGCCATAGAGCAGGGATCAGCAGATCAGACTGTTCCCTCAGAACTCTGCCCTGATGCGTGAGGGTGAAGTGCCTATCGCTGGTCCGCATGGATGTAACGACGTCGTCCTCGAAATACACCTCATATACCTGTGGGGTATGGACATGCTTTATGACTCTGTGATTGTTCAGAAAATGCCACTGCAGAGTACGAGTGAAGAAGTCATGGGTGAATGCCCTGAGGTCCTTGGTAGGTTCGCCATCGATGGACGTTCCCCAGCAGTCCTCGTAGAGGCAGCCTGCTTCAGGCGCTGTAAACCAGCCCGGCCAAGCCGTAGCTGTGTGCCTCCTTGCCCACCTGAGGTTACACCCGGGACCCCCGCCGGTAATGACAGACGGCGGATACTTGAGCCGGCTTCTCTCATCCAAGTTGAAGTGCCAGGCGTACGGCATCAGTCCGGCGTATTCATGGTGAAACCACTCGTTGGTAACTTCTACGCCCCTGGATATGAAGTACTTGAGTATCTCCTGGCAAGCGACCACATCGTCATCATATGTGATACCGTGGTACTCGCTCGGCCGTGGATGGAACACATCGATGTGAACAGTACCCACTTCAGCCAGCTGCAGCAGGTCGATCAGATAGTCTATACGCTCCTTCGCCCTTCCGGACCTCCATTCGGCCGCCTTGGATACTAGATACGACTGATCTCCGTCCCAGACCCCGCCTTTCACGAGATTGCCATCCTTGTCTCGTATCAGGAGGTTTTCGTCATAGTATGTCTTCCAGAGAGGGCTGTTCTCGTAGGCGTCACACATGTTCACGTGGACGCTGACGAAGGCGTTGTATTTCTTGGCTTCCCGCATGAGCCAGAGAAAGCTGTCTCTCGGGCTCTTGTCCTGCGGTCGAGCCAAGCGGTGGTTGACTTCGTGCCAGGCTGGATACTTGGAGTCATGCCCATCATACTGCCAGCCGGTCAAATAGACAATCTGTTTCAACCCGCCGGTCATTTTGTGGATCCTCTTGATCATGTCCAGTGAGTCCTCGAATGTCACAAGAACGACATCAGGCTTCCTGGCATTCATGATCTTATAGACGAGTGACTGATGGTACTCATGGTTGAACTTGTGCTGCATTGCGACTGCCTCCTGTCTATGCTATCTGCCCAGATCCTCGATCTTGATGTCGGTGAAGCTGATTGGTCCTGTGTATCCGCCGCATCCGAGAAAGACCACAAAGCGCAGGTTGCTGCCTAGATCAACCGGAGCCTGGGCCACGCCATCCACTCTGTAGCTCCCCCTGTCAGCATAGTCCTCCTCCGGCCCTAGCAATGAGGTGCTGGACATCCTCTGTCCCGTAACGCTTGCCCACTGCACCTCGACTATCGGTATACGCCCCTTCGAAGCGCCGACGCTACCCTTCGAGGTTGCGGCGTCGCCCAGAAGCGACATAGTGAGGGACACTCGGAGCCTGTTGCCTGCCCGTATCGGCAGGCTTGGCGAGGACCAGCCCACACAGAGGCTGTCAGACTCAGCAGCGTCGGCGTTACCCAAGACTCCCAGGGCTCCATCACCGAACTCCACCAGACCTGCCTTTCCCAGTCCGAAGGTATTCGATATGCTTCTCTTTGTTATGAACCCCGGAACCCACGCGCGGCCGAACATTGCCTCGGTGCCCACGCGAGGCCTCGCCAAGGGGTCATGCACGCATTCACCCGAGCGTACGCCAGGGCGCCAGAAGTACGGGACAACCTCATTGGCCGGCTCCGACAGGCTGATGTCCTTGTTGCCGACCATCATCATGACCTCGTTCTCTAGGCTGAAGGCGTTGCGCAGGATGACAACGTTCAGTCCCACATCGCCCGGGCGTGGATCATCCTTGACAGTGCGACGGATCTCTCTGCCATATCCGCTCTCGTAGAGGGTGAAGTCGTCCCAATTATGAGTGCTGTCCCAGACGTTGTCGTCGATCACGTTTGTCTGCTGTTGCTTCACTTCCCAGTCATGCTGATACTCTCTGGCCATGGCGTTCTTGCCGCCGATGAAGACATTTCCCTTCACGAAGTTGTCTTCAGTCCGAGGACTGAAGAAGCCGAGGGAATTCACATTCTCAGCGAACACATTTCGCATGACTACTGCATAGTTGGATCCCCTGAAGCAGAGTCCATAGAAGTTGCGAGAGCTGGTGTTGAGCTGTATCTGCTGACCGTCTTGGCCCCACTCTACGTAAATCCCGACCCATTCATTGCCGTGAACGGTGTTGCCGGTGAACATGTTGCACTTGGCCAGAATGTCTCCCCACAGAGCCCCCCAGGCATGGCAAGATCCAGGGACTCTGTGCTTTCCGGTGCCTACCACCACGTTGTTTCTTATGAGGCTCCAGCCGCCGGCGTTCGACTTCAGACCGCCGCTCCAGGTGTCAATGATTGAGTTGGTGCAGCTCTGGACGACAGAGTTGTCCTCGATCGTACAGCCTCGGCTCTTCCAATGAAGGCCGGTCTGGCTGCTGCGCATGATGGTGTTCCTCCGCACTATGCTCTCATAGGACACGTCGTCCGCGAGAAGGATGCCCGTGCCACACGCCTCCACGTAGTTGTACTCCACCAAAGCGTGGGGCGCTTCGACATGAATGCCAGCCCCCGCATACCCGAAGATCCGAAACCCCTGGATTCGGAAGTACTCCCCCAGGACGAGGAATGCGCTTCGCAAAACCGATACTTCTATCTTGAGTTCTGCAGGATGATAGCCAGGGCAGTAGATAGTGATCGTATTGGTGGCCCTGTCTATCTCAAAGTGCTTTACCGGAGTGTGCGAGTATCTAGGATCATCAGGGGCATCCGGCAGATCCAATCCCATGAGACCCTGCTCATTGTGCTGATTGACCTCGGATTCGACGACCTGCTGACGGAGGGGTATCTCCATGCCGTTACAGAAGGCTCTGGGCCGTGACTTGTCGTGAGCATATGGGTCCAGTCGTTCAGGTATCTGACAGGCGTATGTGCCCTCGGACAGCATCGTCCAGCCTTCGGTCCCGACCCTTACTGCGCCCGTCAGTGTAACCGTATCATCGCCGAAGGAACGAATCGTGACATAGCCGGCCTCCCGGGAGCCGCCCTTGGTCAGCTGCAATGATTCGAAGTATTCACCTGCCTTGACGTACAGCGTATCGCCGGGTCGAAGATGGTCCACAGCTTCTCCTATCGTCCGAAAGGGAGCTTTCTCCGACCCGAAGTTGCTTTCAGAAGTTTCTTGAGCCATGCTGTCTACGTAAAAAACCGCCACACAAATCCCTCCGAGTGCCGCCTCCAAAATGCGCACCTATCAAGTGGCCAAACATAATCGACAAAATGGTTTAGCCTCTTAAATGGTTCAACATCGATGCGTTTATTCCTTCGCAACGACGCCACTTCTGGCACAGAGTGTTGAGAGACAATTTTCATAGATTGAACCATGCGGCAAAAGAAGAGAGCAATCCGATGCGGAGGATGATGATCTCAATGCGACCTGCGTCCATAGTCGGCCGGTTGGACATGAACAGCAGACACGCGAGTCAGGATCGCAGGGCGCGGAGGGCGTGAGACAGGAGTGGGGAGTGGGAAGTGAGGCGGGGGTGACTTGGTGACGAACCACACCGGCTCTTGTTCATCGAGTAGTCAACATAGGAGCGTCGCTTTGAGTATGCGATTTCACCAGCCCATACACCAAGTTGTCTTCCTCGATTCCTGGCAAATGGAGAACATCGATCACTTCAACTACCATATTGACGCTGGCGTTGTCGATCAAGATGGCCGTGCCCACTGAGGTGTAGTTCAGGTTCTCAAACTTGTCTACGTCGTCGGAATGGCTAGAGCCCAACGTATTCATGACGTGCTCTTGCCGCGTGCTTAGCACGCTCACACCGATGATGTCACCTTTGGAAATGTTCTTTCCGGTAACGCTCTGAGCACCTAGGAGCATCAGGATCCTGTCGTAAGCAACCTGAGTTGCCCAAGAACAGATCATCCCATACTCGCGACCGTTCTTCTCGAAGCAGACAGCGTTTGCGCCATAGTGGAACAGATCAAGTCCCATTTCCCCATCAAGGCTCCTTCGGCTTGATACTCCTGAGTGTCTGCAATGAGTTTCTCTGTCATTACCATCTCTTCCTTTGTTGGCAAGACGCCTTGTATTTGATGCTCTAGTTATAATACGATGGAACCAACAAGCATCGGGTGTGGAGCTGTGAAACAACAGTCCTGCAAGGCGCTGAGGCCAAACCAGGCCCTGAGATCAGAAGCGGAGGACTACCGAAATGAGCATTGAGACAAGCGAGATCGTTGAGAAGTCGCTAGCCCTTGTGAACCGAAGCTTCACAGGCGTGCTGGGCACAGTTGATGAAAACGGGATTCCTCATCTGAAGGCCATGATCAAGACGGCTGCAAGAGGGCTGAAGGAGTTCTGGTTCTGTTCTAACACGTCCTCGAAGAGGGTGACCCAGATAAAGAAGAACCCCAATGCCAGCCTCTATTTCTATGATGAGAAGACCTTTGAGGGTTTGATGCTGACCGGAAAAGCAGAAGTCTCCTGGGATGATGAGAAGAGGAGAGAGTTCTGGAGCGACGGAATGGAGAGGTATTACCCCTTGGGCTGCACTGACCCAGACTTCGCATTGATCAAGTTCACTGCAAGCAAGGGGAATTACTATCATGGCCTGAAGAACACTGACTTTGACATCAACGACTAGGACTCGTGAGCGCATTTCCTGATGTAGAAGGGCGATCGACATGGGGTTTCGGTTATTCAGCGATGCGCTTAAGCACGGAGAGGCGATTCCTGATCTGTACAGCAATACCCGCCTAGGCAGGAACCTCTCTCCACCGCTGAAGTGGGAAGACCCTCCGGACGGGACTCAGAGCTTTGCCATCACAGCCGATGATCCCGATGTTCCTGTGCCGATGGTGTTTACCCATTGGGTTCTGTACAATATCCCTGCAGACAAGAGAGAACTGCAGGAGGGCATCCCCCCGCAAGAGCTGTTCTCCGACGGAATGGTTCAGGGCAAGAACTCCTTCCGGCGAAACGCGTATCTTGGCCCAAGCCCTCCGTTTGGCACACATCGCTACTACTTCCGGATATACGCCCTGGACAAGAAGCTCGAGGCGGACCCGCGCCTGACCAAGAAGCGGCTGCTGAAGGCAATCGAGGGACATGTCTTGGCTCAAGCCGAGCTGATCGGCACGTATGCGCGAAAGCGAGGATAGCGCACCTACGAGCGCAGGGGTAAGGCGACAACTCGGCAACGCGACGAAGCGGCGACGCGGCGATGTCAAGCGCGACCAATAGGGCGATATCAAGCGCGGCCCATGCGGAAATATCAAGCGCGCCACGCGACAATGTCAGCCGCGATCAAGCCCGAGAGGTCAGTCAACCATCGCCAGATCAAGCAGTGCCTGTGCCTCCCTTGGCGTGCTTACGCGCACTGTGAACAGGAACTGCTTCAGCTTCGGGCCGAACTCCCTCTTGAGGAGCGCCAGTGACTCCATGTCTATTCCGTAGGTCAGACAGACCTTCTTTCCTGCTTCGATCGTCTTGTGGAAGAGAGGCCACCATCTCGGGTCAGTCGGACCCTCTACACCGTCGCCTGGGGTCCACTGGATCATGTCGATCCCGGGTATGGAGAGGAGCGCGTCATGGTGAGGGATCGCACCTGGACCGTCCCAGTGGTACATACAGTGATTTACATGCTCAGTTAGCCTCTTGAGGACAGGCACCATGAAGTCGCTGAACATCGCCGGCGAGATCATGGCAGAGAAGTCGCACTGGAACTTGGCCATCTTGCCTGGCGCCCAAGCCCAGAAGTGCGAGCCGCCAGTCTCGTCTTTGATGAGTTCATAGATAGCGTCGTAGTACTTGATGTACAGATCAGTGATACGACCAAGGCTCTCGAACACCCACTCGGGACGATCGATCAAGTCCGTCAGCAACCGCTCGGTGCCACGCATCGCAGCTAGCGTATCAAGCCCTTCTATCAGATCCGGAAATGTAACGAGATACTTCCCTCTCCCTGCCTCCAGGAGTGACCGTATCAGGCGAAGCTGAAAATCCCAGTAGCGGTTGTCTGGATCATACTCAAACACTGCTTGACCAGGGTCTTCGATGCAGGGCTCGAACCACACGGTATCGCGCCTTTCTACCGCGGTGCATCCCAGATACAGAGCCAGGCAGTTAGGTCCGAGACATGGACTGGCCGCCGGAATGTCTTCACCGAAGCTCATGTGGCGTGACCACAGGTAGTCCTCACGCTGTACTCGGTATGTCAGGCTCTGCGTCGTATAGTGGGGGCAGCACCCATCGGGCGCTATCGGTTCTGTGGGCAGCGCTGCGTTGCCAATAAGGGCGCGCCTAAGGGCTGCCTCTGGGCGGGGCGTGGTGATCAGCATGGCTGGTCGGCCTATGTCGCCGCCGTTCCACCACTCTGACAGCCGCTTCCGGACATCGTCTGCGTCTGGCCGGTACTCAAGAGAGCTCATCTGTCAGACCTCCATTGTACAGACGCCGGATAGGAGACCTCCGATGCGTAAAGCATACCACAGTCCTCACCGGGCCACAAACGGTTGATGATCTTCCTGAGGTTGGAGGCAACAAGAACTTCTACTGTCGCGAGGCTCGGAAGCTCTAATCCTATGTCATTGGCCATATTCCTGAACTGCGTCATCTGCCGTTCGTCACTGAGTAGGCTGATCGGCCCTTCCTCTTCGAGCATCAGCTCGATCCCTTTGAAGCCGGCGCCCTTGGCCAGCGACATGCAGTCGCCTATCGATGTCCTGCGTGCTGTGTCGCATTCAAGAGCATTCCCGGATGATTCGCCCTGCGGATGTGCCAAGGGGTCGTCAGGACAACGATACCGGCAAAATCGACCTCAGTAAGTAGGGGTGAGCAGCCGGTATGGTTGTCCATGTCCGCAAGTAAGTGGTATAATAAAGCAAAATTGGTAGTGACAGAAGATCACTCAGGATGCGTCCAGCTACGACGCAGAATCTCTTGGATGGGGAGGTTGCGGAGGAACTGTCGATTATGCAAGCTGCGAGTCTTTTGTCAAGCTAGCAGATAGGCAAGAAACAGGCTCATAAGCTGGTCAAAAGTGAATCGCTGTCACAGCAAGAAGACTCCGAGAAGAGGGATTGGGGCTCTAGCGTCGATCGAGGAGCAAGCGTAACTCGCAAATACGTCACAACAGGGTCTGAGCATGGGAAATGTGAGTTGGACAAGGGTTTCGGCCTGACTTCCATTACAGGCGACCCACAAATCCTTTGCAAGGCGAGCAATGGGCTTCTATGTAGCCGCTCAGGCGAGAGTGACAGGCCGAGGGGGACTGTACGGCCAGGGGGGTGACGCTGTGAGAGTCCAGGCCCTCTTCATGGACGGCGATCTGGTGGCAACTCTTCGGGTGCAGCGCGACAGGGCTCTCCGGGTGGTTGACGAGATCACTGAGTCGACGTTTCGCTCTGAAGACCCGTACGCAGTTGTGGCCAGGCTTTATGAGCAGTTTTGGATGGAACCAGTAGCACTCACAGAAGGAGCGATCAGCGTCGAAGCCCACGACGCTGATATTGACCCGCGTAGGTTTCGTGATATCGTTCGTGATACTGATCGCGGAGTACCAGGCGCCCCATCGACGCTGCGAGGCACGCGGGTTATCTACAACGTCCCATACACCGGCGAACAAGTCCTCTTCCAGCTGAGACCCTCAACATGGACCCTGGTCGTACCACGTGCTGCACTCAACTCCTCCGAGCTTCGTTTCGTTTACGAAGTCCGCAGTTCTGAGGTTGCTGCTACGAAGCGATCGTTTGAGCGAGATCTGTCGCTCACCAAGCGATGGCTTGCCTGGGTCAATGACGATGTTGTCAAGTTCAACGGCGAACTCGCCACCGCGCTCGAGAGAGCAGTCGCCGAACGAAATGCCCGGATCGCGGAGGCGTCGGAAGGCTTGGCTGCTTTAGGTCTGCCCGTCCGCACGGCCGACCCCGCTGGGATGGAGGACTCGGCGCGGATAGAGGACCCCGCCGGGATGGAGGACTCGGCGCGGATAGAAGATCCCGCTGCGAGAAGCCTGTCACAGCGGCAGACGGGCTCCGACTCTCGGAGGCCAGCTGCAACCGACTGCCAGGCCGGTCTTTACGATGTGGCGCTGTCCTTCGCTGGTGAGGATCGGAGCTATGTGGAAAAGGTGGCGGCATGCCTCAAAGAGGCAGGAGTGCGAGTGTTCTACGACAAGTTCGAGTCGGCAGACCTCTGGGGCAAGGACCTTGTTGCTCATCTCCAGGATGTATATCAAAACCGAGCGCGGTATTGCGTGCTCTTTATCTCAGAGCGTTACGTCAACAAGCCGTGGCCGAGACACGAGCGCCGGAGCGCCCAGGCCCGAGCTCTGGTTGCAGGTCAGGAGTACTTGCTGCCGGCAAGGTTTGACGATACGGCGCTGCCCGGTCTACCGCCGACGATCGGCTTTGTAGATCTTCGGAACATGGAACCAACAGACTTGGCGAAACTCATCCTTGAGAAGCTTGGGGTTCAGAAGCAGCGTGACTGAAGTGTTTGCTCAGTAAAGATCAAGTTCGACTCAGGTCTATCCAGAGAGATTATGATCTCCCTCGACTTTTTCACGTAAGTGAGTCCAGTGCCAAATTGCCCTCAGAGCTGGTTGCGGACTATTCGCTCGAGTGCCTTTTGGATGACTTCGTAGTTAGAACAGATTGCTCTCCTGGCGCAAGGGGTCGCTGAACTCACTCTCGAACGAAGCAAGCCAGTGCTAGATACGTCTCTGGCGTGGCTTGATGAAGAGTCACTCAAGGCATCACCTAAGAGTGCTCATGGGCAGGCGATTGCATACTGTCACAACTAGTGAGGCAAGCTCACGGCACTCCTGCAGTGAAGTGAACCCATTTGGGTTTGAGGTGCATTCGCTAACATAAACGCATCCGTCTCGGGCCAAATCTCCTGTTCGGAAATCCGGGACGGCGCATGGCTTGCCGTACGGTTGACAACGTGTTATCATAATGTCATAGAGTGTAATCATGATGCATCAGGATGGTGGTTGTGGAAGTGGTCAGGACCCAAGTCCAATTGACGGAGACCCAAGCCAGGCTCCTGCATGAACATGCCAAGAAAGGCGGCGTTTCGATGGCGGCCTTGATTCGCGAAGCTGTGGACGCGTATCTCGAGACACTTCACGGCGGCGGAAGACGCGAACTGGTGGAACGCGCCAAAGAGGCGACCGGGAAATATCACGCGCGTCTGCAGGATTTGGCCCGAGATCATGACCGGTATCTGGCGGAGGATTTCCAGAAATGAAGGTTTTCGTAGATACCTCGGCGTTTTTGGCGATTCTCAATGCGGATGACGAGTTTCATACCGAGGCGGCAGCGGGCTGGCACGACCTGTTGGCCCGTGAAGCCATGTTGATCACGAACTCGTTCGTCCTGGTCGAAACTCACGCCTTGGTGCAAAACCGGCTTGGCTTTGACGCGGTCAGGACGTTGGTAAGAGACATGCTGCCATTGTTCGAGGTCGAATGGGTGAATGAGGACTTGTACCGGCAAGCCGTAACCTCCTTCTTTGGCGCCAACCGGCGCGGGTTGAGCCTTGTGGATTGCGCCTCCTTTGTCACCATGCACAGGCACCATATCTCCATCGCATTCACGTTTGACCGGCATTTCAGCGAACAAGGGTTTGAAGTCGTGTGGATGTAGGTATGAACATCACTTTGATCGGGCCCTAGCAGGGCGCTTGCCTGCCAAATCGAATGGCCTGACGCGGTCAAGTGCAGCGCCGCCCAGAGCACGCCTCGCTATCTCGACAGAGATCGTTTCTGTATGCGGGTATACCCTGCACTTAAAGCCCTGATCATCGATACAGCAGTTGTGACTGAGCCGGTGATGGGGAGCCGTCAGGGTGCTCGTGAACCCATCTAGGTTTGCTACAACGGATCAGCACGATATGGGCACGTTGAAGGAATAGCACTGGCCGTCAGAGAACATGGCTTGAAAGACTCAGCCGAACGAACGCATGCACCGCATCGCCTACGCCGCCGGTGATGCGTGCCGTTGGGCCTATTGATGGAGTACGATTACTAGGGGGGCAGAATGGCGATGGATACTCCAAGCTAGCTTCGAGGGGGCCAGGGGGCACTTAGTGTTGGCAACCTGCTCACGCATTGCGCAGCAAGGGCCCCAAGAGGAATCGACGGAGGCCGGCTAGATATAGGAGAATATAGGTGATTAGAGCAGAATGAATGCATCAGAAGGGAGATGCTTTCTGTGGCTGATGGTTGTAGCATGTTTGATACAGACCTCTCGGACGATGAAGGGATTTGTGTCGATACTGCCGATGTTGGTGATAGTTGGATCCAATATGCCGAACGCTACCATTATGCAGCTCGAGCGCTTGCAGAGCAAGCGCTGGCTAGTCAAGAGGAAGCGGCAAAGCTCTTGGTCCCTGCGATTCATGAGTACAGGCATGTACTGGAGTTGGCACTGAAGAGCTTGATCTACGCGATCAGAAGGCGGCTTGATGATGCCAAACCTATCCCTGCTACACACAAATACGAGCGCTTGATCAGAGACCTAGTGGCCTTGTACCCTAGAATACCCGCATTGAGTGGGAAGCTCGATCTTGTGCTAATGAACAAGCAACTAGACGAGATATCCAAATACGATCCCAAGGGGGAGACGTTTAGGTATCCTGTCAGTCCGGACGGCACTCCTACATTGCCTAGTCTCATCAGGGTGGATCATGAGCATTTCTTCGAACAGGCTGACAGGCTAGCACATCAGCTTCTTGACGCTGCGATCTTTGTAGACGATCTATAGGGCAGGATTGGCTGGCACCTTGCCGCTTTCCTGCGTCCAGGAGGTTAACCTTTCCTAGATACAATGATTGAGGTTGGCCCCATTCGCGGCTTCACGGGGTATGATGGAAGTAGTTCATCTGTCTATCACAGAGCAGCAAGCGAAAGAAGCCGGTACCATGAATTCTACCACGAGGTTCGTAGGTCTGGACGTCTTGAAGGGAGCATTGCAGTCACCACTCGGTCTCCTTGGCAAAGAAGGCTGCGGCCGTTCTTTAGGATCTCTCGCTCTTCTAGCAAGATTCGATTCTCTCTACGAAGACGTCTGAGCTCCTCTTTTTCCTCGGTAGTCAAGCCGGGCCGTTCGCCTTGGTCGATCTGACTCTGCTTGACCCAGCTACGGAGAGACTCAATCGATACGCCGAGATCTCTCGCAACTTGGCTCAGGCTTTTGCCGCTTCCACTAACGAGACGCACTGCTTCAGCACGGAACTCTGGAGGATATGGCCGTCTGGTCGGTGGCATCAACTGGACTCTGTTCGTCAGTCATAAAACTGACCACTTCGATAGCGAAAAACCTTCCCACCCCGGCTGGCACAAAGGTTGTCTTTGAAGTGTCAGTCGTTGGCGTCTTCGGTGTGTTCCTGAGCTGTATCGTCCTGAGCCGTATCGATCGACTCGTGCCGTCGCCTGCTCTCCTTCAGCCGGTATGACTCTCCAT